>Ga0181562_10000231_pt1 | contig 44218 bp, 34 predicted proteins | sample 011ome_26_FD_139344 | JGI IMG/M metagenome (GOLD analysis project Ga0181562, IMG submission 139344) | Coastal salt marsh microbial communities from the Groves Creek Marsh, Skidaway Island, Georgia - 011511BT metaG (megahit assembly) | ecosystem: Environmental > Aquatic > Marine > Intertidal...
CGGATCTTATCGGAAGAACTGAATATGTTTTTACATCAGACGTTAATTTAGAAGTGGATGTCGTATTTCTGTGTCTTGGACATGGTAATTCTCTCAGCTTTTTAAAAGAGAATAACTTTTCTGACAACACCAAAATTATTGATTTAAGCACCGACTTTAGAGCACAGAAAGACGCTGAATTTTTAGGAAGAACCTTTGTATATGGTCTGCCTGAAAATCACAAAACGGCTATTGAAAATGCTACCGCCATTGCCAATCCTGGTTGCTTTGCAACAGCACTTCAGCTTTCTTTAGCTCCATTAGCTTCAAAAAAATTGATTACATCAGAAGTTCATATCAATGCGACCACTGGAAGTACAGGTGCTGGTGTCAAGCCTTCAGACACCACTCATTTTAGTTGGAGAACAAGCTCAGTTTCTTGGTACAAAGCCTTTAATCATCAACACTTAAATGAAGTTGGAGAGCAACTTACAGCCCTAAATGATTCAGCACCAGAATTGTTGTTTATCCCTAATAGAGGAAATTTTACAAGAGGTATTTTTGCAACGGTTTATACAGAATTTGATGGAAGTTTAGAAGATGCGAAAGAATTGTATTCTAACTACTACAAAAACGCTCCTTTCACACATTTGACAGATGAACCCATTCACCTCAAACAAGTGGTGAACACCAATAATTGTCATCTTCATTTGATGAAACACAAAAAGTATTTAATGATTACTGCAGCCATAGATAACCTTTTAAAAGGAGCATCTGGGCAAGCTGTTCAAAATATGAATCTTATCTTCGGATTAGAAGAAGATATGGGATTACAACTCAAACCAATAGCATTTTAATTTAAGAGCCATGAAAATAGCCATCATCGGAGCAGGAAATTTAGGAAAATCTATCGCCAAAGGAATTTTAAATTCCAATGGAGCAACCCATATGTTTCTCACTAAGAGAAATACTCGATCTATAAAAGATTATGAGAGTTACGGAAATGTAACTGTGACTTCAGATAACAAAAAGGCAGTTAAAAAATCAGATGTCTTGATTTTTGCTTTGCAACCAAGTCAAATGAAATCTGTATTGGAAGAGATTAAAAAAGAACTCACCGACAAACACGTGATCATCTCTACTGCTGCAGGACTTGAAATCGAACAAATCGAACAACTGATCGGTAGTGATAAGTACATTTTAAGAGCCATGCCTAATACAGCAATTTCAGTAGGTGAATCCATGACCTGTATTTGCAGTAACAGCAAAGGAGAATCTCGAGTAGAACTCGCTGAGGCCATCTTTAACAGAATGGGATCTTCTATGATTATTTCTGAACACCTAATGCAAGCGGCAACAGTGATCTGTGCCTCTGGTATTGCCTTTTGGATGCGTCTCATTAGAGCGACGACTCAAGGAGCTGTTCAATTGGGATTTGAAGCTGAAGAAGCTCACGAATTAGCTGTAAAGACCTGTAGTGGTGCTGCTAAACTCTTAGTAGAATCCAACTCTCATCCTGAAGCTGAAATCGACAAGGTAACCACTCCAAGAGGGTGTACCATCGAAGGATTAAACCAAATGGAACACGAAGGATTGAGCTCTGCACTGATCAAAGGATTACAACGTTCTTATGAAAAAATCAACAGTATTAAATCGAACCAACTCTAGACTATGAAGCTATTTGATGTATACCCACTCTACGATATTACCCCGGTTTCAGCACATGGAACTACAGTAATCGATAAAGATGGGGCACACTATTTAGATCTCTACGGAGGTCATGCGGTGATTTCAATAGGTCATTCACATCCACATTATCTGAAACGACTTAAAGATCAGATCGATCTAATAGGATTTTATTCCAATGCGATTCAAAACCCGCTTCAAGTTCAACTAGCAGAAAAACTCGGCAAGCTATCCGACTGTGAAGATTACCAATTATTTATGTGTAATTCTGGAGCTGAAGCAAATGAAAATGCTCTGAAAGTTGCTTCTTTTATCACTGGTAAAAAACGTGTCATTGCATTTAACAATGCCTTTCACGGAAGAACCTCAGCAGCGGTAATGGCGACTGACAACCCAAAAATACAAGCTCCTATCAATGCTCAACAAGAAGTGAGCTATCTTCCTTTTGAAGATACTGAAGCTTTAGAAACCGAGCTAGCAAAAGGAGATGTTTGTGCAGTGATCATCGAGTGCATTCAAGGGGTAGGTGGATTAGACATGCCTTCTCATGAATTTACGAATAGTATTGCTCAGCTATCAAAGAAATACGGAGCCATGGTTATCGCTGATGAAGTTCAGTCTGGTTATGGTAGATCTGGAAAGTTCTTCGCCTTTCAACACTACGGGTTACAGCCTGACATCATCACTATTGCTAAAGGAATGGGAAATGGTTTTCCAGTAGCTGGAGTCCTACTCGCTTCACATATTGAACCTTGGATGGGAATGCTTGGAACGACCTTTGGTGGAAATCACTTAGCCTGCGCAGCATCACTTGCAGTATTAGAAGTGATCGAGGATGAAAACCTAATTGAAAATGCTGCTAATTTAGAAGATTACTTTAGATCAAAGGCAGCAGAACTACCTCAAATCAAAGCCCTCAAAGGTAAAGGACTAATGCTGGGAATGGAATTTGATTTTGAAGTTGCTGCACTTAGAAAAAAATTAATCCTAGAACACCATATCTTTACAGGAGCAGCTAGCAATAAAAATCTTCTTAGAATACTTCCAGCGCTCAATGTGACCAAACAAGCTATCGATCAATTTTTCGATGCCTTAAAAATAGAACTCTCATGAAAAAATTTACCAATATTAGCGATCTAAAGGATCTCAACACTGCTGTAGATGAAGCCATCGCTTTAAAAAAGAATCCCAGAGCTCATGTGACTCTAGGAGAAGGAAAAACAGTAGGACTTCTGTTTTTTAACAAGAGTCTTAGAACGCGTTTGAGTACACAAAAAGCTGCCAATAATTTAGGAATGCACGTTATGGTGATGAATTTTGGAGATGAAGCGTGGAACCTAGAATACGAAGATGGCACCATAATGGAAACCATTAGATCAGAACACGTTAAAGAAGCGGCTAAGGTAATGTCTCAATACTGTGATATCATCTGCATCAGAGCTTTTGCTGGATTAGAAAACAAAGAAGAAGATCAGGCTGAACCTGTTCTGACGAATTTTATCAAATACGCAACGGTTCCTATTGTCAATTTAGAAAGTACTACTGGACATCCACTTCAGGCTTTGGCGGACGCCATCACTATTAAAGAACAAAATACCAAAAAGAGACCTAAGGTAGTTCTTTCATGGGCTCCACATCCAAAAGCGCTCCCTCATGCAGTTGCCAATTCATTTATTGAGATGATGCGCTATCAAGATGCTGATTTCTGTATTACCAATCCAAAGGGATACGATCTAGATCCTGAAATCACCAAAGGAATAGATATCTATCACGATCAGGAGGAAGCTCTTAAAGATGCTGACTTCGTCTACGTTAAAAACTGGTGCTCCTTTGAAGATTACGGAAAAGTCAATATTTCCACAAGAGAATGGATGATGACCAAAGAGAAGTTAGGAGATGCAAAATTTATGCACTGTCTTCCGATTCGAAGAAATATTGTTGCCGAAGATGCAGTTCTAGACTGTGACCAATCCTTAGTGATTGAACAGGCTAACAACAGAACCTATTCAGCTCAATACGTATTAAAAACACTGTTGGAAAACTAAACCCATGAAACAAAAACCAATACTATCCATTGTTAAAATTGGAGGTGCCATCATCGAAGATTCAATTGCACTAAAAGCATTTCTCGAAGATTTTAGCGCCATCAAAGGTCCTAAAATTCTAGTTCACGGAGGAGGTCGAGATGCTTCTAAAATGGAAGAGCGTTTAGGAATTGAAACCCAAATGCATCAGGGAAGAAGAATTACTTCTGCCCAGAGTTTGGAGGTCATTTCAATGGTTTACGCTGGTAAAACAAATAAAACAATTGTCGCATTACTTCAATCGATGGGTTGCAATGCGATCGGACTTAGTGGAGCAGATGCCAATTGCATCAAATCTCACAAGCGAACAGGAACCGAGATCGACTATGGATTTGTAGGTGATATCGATGAGGTAAATACTGATCATATCGCCGCTTTAATCAATCACTTTTGCCCTGTATTTTGCGCGATTACCCACGATGGAAAAGGACAGTTATTAAATACCAATGCCGATACCATTACCTCTGCGATTGCTACTGCTATGAGCGAAACACATCAAGTAAACCTCTATTACTGCTTTGAAAAACAAGGAGTGCTTTTAGATATTGACAATCCAGAGAGTTTAGTAAAGTCCCTAAACAAAAACTATTACAAAGAACTATTAGATCAAGGTGTCATTGCGGCAGGAATGGTTCCAAAACTCCAAAACTGTTTTGAAGCCATAGACAAAGGAGTACATCAGGTAGTTATAGGCCCCAATACCCTCTTTAGAGAAACAAGTACTAATTACACCAAAATTACAGCAGAATAATGAAGGAGCTTTTAAAACAACAAGCCGTTGAACTGCTCAAAAATTTGATCAGCACCCAATCTTTTTCATCTGAAGAAGAGGGAACTGCTGCGCTCATTATCGCTTGGTTGGAATCACATCAAATTCCCTACAAGCGTCAAAAAAATAATATTTACGCATTTAACAAATACTACCAGGAGGGTAAACCATTACTTCTATTAAACTCTCATCACGATACTGTAAAACCAAATACCGCCTACACTAGAGACCCTTATAGTCCAGATGTAGAAGGTGATATTTTATACGGATTAGGATCCAATGATGCTGGAGGTTGTTTGGTATCCCTATTGGCGACCTTCGCCTATTTTTACGACCAGAAAGATCTCAATCACAATATCGTAATTGTAGCCTCAGCAGAAGAAGAGAACTCAGGTCCAAACGGACTCAACTCTATGATGGAAACACTTCCCCATATTGATGTAGCTATCGTTGGAGAACCAACCCTAATGGATCTGGCAATTGCTGAAAAAGGATTGGTGGTTTTTGATGCTGAAGTTTCAGGAACACCTTCTCATGCAGCACATCCAAATAGCAATAACGCTATTTACAATACCATTTCTGTATTGGAATGGTTTAAGAATTACAAATTTGAAAAAGAGTCAGAGCTGTTAGGACCGGTTAAATTAACGGTGACTCAAATCAATGCAGGACATCAACACAACGTAGTTCCTGCACATGTCAATCTAGTGATTGATGTACGCGTCAACGATTGTTACACTAATCAGGAAATTGAAAAAATACTAACTCAAAATGCTCCTTGTAAGGTCAAAGCACGATCACTTCGACTCAATTCATCTAGAATCGATCCGGATCATCCACTAGTAAAATCTGGAGAAGCTTTAGGAAGAGGAACCTATGGTTCTCCTACCCTTTCTGATCAAGCAGCACTCTACTGTCAATCGGTTAAATTAGGGCCAGGAGACAGCAGAAGATCACACTCAGCGGATGAATTTATTTACATCTCTGAAATAGAAGAAGGAATCGACATCTATATCGCTCTTTTAGAGGGCTTTTTATTAAAATAAACGACTATGAAACTCTGGGATAAAGGACTCGCAACAGATCAAAAAATCGATCAATTTACAGTAGGAAACGACCGTGAATTAGACATGCAATTAGCAGCATACGATGTGATTGCTTCACGTGCTCATGCACGTATGCTCTCCACTATTGGGCTGATCACTGAAAGCGAATTCGAAGAATTGAACGGTGGATTAAACGAAATTGCAAAATCTATTGAAGATGGAAGTTTTACCATTGAATATGACTTTGAGGATATGCATTCTAAAATAGAATACGTTCTCACTGAAAAGTTAGGTGATACCGGTAAAAAAATTCATGCAGCTCGTTCTAGAAACGATCAAGTCCTAGTAGCCTCACAACTTTATCTCAAGGCAGAACTATCAGCTATTAAAACTGAAATCAAGGAACTATTCGATCTATTGATCCAGCTAGCAGATCAGTTCAAAGAAGATCTCATGCCAGGATATACCCATCTACAAGTAGCAATGCCTTCCTCTTTTGGACTGTGGTTCTCAGCCTATGGAGAGAGTTTAATCGACGACATTCACTTTGTCAATGCAGCTCTAAAAGTCTGTGATCAAAATCCTTTAGGATCTGCAGCTGGTTACGGCTCTTCTTTTCCAATCGACAGAGCGATGACCACAGAGGAATTAGCTTTTGAAACCCTTAAATACAATGTGGTTGCTGCTCAAATGGGTAGAGGTAAAACGGAGAAATCCACAGCTTTTGCGCTGAGTTCTGTCGCTGGAACCCTTGGAAAAATGGCCATGGATATCTGTCTGTATATGGGACAAGACTTTAACTTTATATCCTTCCCGGATGAACTTACTACAGGATCTAGTATTATGCCTCATAAAAAGAATCCTGATGTATTTGAACTCATTAGAGGAAAGTGCAACAAACTACAAGCCGTCCCAAATCAATTGACGATGATGCTCGTCAATCTTCCATCGGGTTACCACAGAGATTTACAACTCTTAAAAGAAATCATCGTTCCATCCATTCAGGAACTGCGTTCGTGTATCGAAATGATGCGATTTAGCCTCAAAGACATTCAACCACGTAAAAACATCACTGACGATGCTAAATACGACTATATGTTTAGCGTGGACACTTTAAACGAACTCGTAAAGTCTGGAATGCCTTTTAGAGATGCCTATAAGAAAATGGGTATGGATATTGAAAAAGGAAATTACGATCCAAAAAGAGATTTAAATCACACTCATATTGGATCTATAGGACAACTTTGCTTAGAGGAAATCAAAGCAAAAATGGATAAAGCACTAGTTTAAATTCCAAATACCTATATTGAGTATGGTGGCAAAAGCCACCCAAAGGATATAAGGTATCAGCAAATAGGCAGCAATCTTATTGACTACCTTAAACCACTTAAAAGTAAATATTAGCAATATAAAAAGCGCTAGTATTACAAGAAGTCCTCCTACAATGGAGTGAAGTCCAAAAAACACAATGCTCCAAAGTGCATTGAGAAGTAGTTGAAACAAAAAGTGATAAAGTGCTGTTTTAACCCAAATATGATGAAATCCCCTGTTCCATACAATTCCTACAGAGACTCCCATCATGATGTACAGAAGGGTCCAAACCGGTGAGAACACAGCATTTGGCGGCGTAAAAAACGGCTTATTGATTGTGACATACCAATCTGAAATCGAATCCATTACAGCAAGACTAGACAAAAAGCCAACGAGAAGGCAAGTCATCACTGCTATTCCAATATTAAGGTAACGTTTCATCATTTTCTATGCTCTGGAGTAAAGCTCTAAAATAACACTTTATTTTTATTAGTTGTTCTAATGATATAAAACTATCTTTGTTTTTTTATAGAATTTGTCAGATGATTGAACTCTTCAAGGACCTAAAAACAACATCAGATCAAGGGATTACTAGCTGGGAAGCACCTAGTAACATAGCACTTGTTAAGTACTGGGGTAAATTTAAAGATCAAATACCCGCCAACCCTTCACTGAGTTTTACTCTTTCAAATTGCCATAGCAAAACCACCCTTAACTATCGTCTACGATCTGAAGTTTCTGATGATTACAGTATTGATTTCTATTTAGACGATGAGCCAAAAGAAGACTTTATTCCTAAAATCAAAACCTTTTTTGATCGAATTGAAGCCTATTTACCCTTTTTAAAATCCTATGATTTTGAAATTCGATCCACCAATTCATTTCCACATTCAAGTGGCATCGCTTCTTCAGCCAGTGGAATGGCTGCATTGGCACTCTGCCTTTTAGAGATGACCGTTAAATCGATTGAAGAAACTAACTCCGAAGACTTTTATCAAAAAGCATCTTTTTTAGCACGCTTGGGTTCTGGTTCTGGATGTCGTTCCATCGAAGGACCACTGGTTCAATGGGGGTCTACTCCGTCAATTTCGAATAGTTCTGATTTATTTGGAATTCCCTATCCTACTGATATTCATCCAGTATTTGAAAATTACCAAGATTGTATACTAATCGTTCACAAGGGAAGTAAGGCTGTGAGTTCTACAGTAGGTCACCAACTGATGGAAAACCACCCCTTTGCAAAGCAGCGATTTGCTCAGGCTCATCAACATATAGAGAAACTGATCGCAATCTTACAAAGTGGCGATTTAAATGCCTTTGTAGAGCTTGTAGAGCTAGAAGCCTTAACGCTTCACGCAATGATGCTCACCTCGAATCCAAACTTCATTTTAATGAAGCCTAACACCTTGGCTATTATTGAAAAAGTAAGAGAATTTAGAGCTCATACAGGCATTCCAATTTGCTTTACGCTCGATGCAGGAGCAAATGTACATTTACTCTATCCTCACAAGGATGCCATTGCTTCTTTTGACTTCATTCTTAAGGACTTAGTTGCTTATTGCGAAAATCAGCAGTATATTTGTGACCAGTTAGGTATGGGAGCTAAGCGACTATCTTAAACCACAATCTATGAAAGGACCACTTTTTTACGCTAAAATTCTACTCTTCGGAGAATACGGAATTATTAAGAATTCAAAAGGATTGGCCATTCCTTATAACGCCGCTAAAGGCGCTTTAAAAATAGATAAACAGCCTTCTGAAAAAGCTGTAGAATCCAATAAAAAACTAGCTCAGTACGCTACGTATTTAGAACAACTTCAAGAGGAGCAATCAGATCGTTTTTCCTTTGATATCGAACGATTAAAAGAAGATATCTCCAAGGGAATGTACTTTGATTCTTCAATTCCTCAAGGTTACGGAGTTGGATCTTCTGGAGCTTTAGTCGCTGCTATTTACAACAATTACGCCACAGAAAAGATAACGGTTCTCGAAAATTTAACTCGTGAAAAGTTGCTCGAATTAAAGCAACTATTCGGAATCATGGAGTCATTTTTCCACGGAACTTCTTCAGGATTGGATCCACTAAACTCTTATTTGAGCTTACCAATTCTAATTCAAGCCGAAAACCATATAGCCTCAACTTCAATTCCATCTCAAAATGTTGACGGAAAAGGTGCCGTATTCTTATTGGATAGTGGCACAGTGGGCGAAACAGCTCCTATGGTTCAAATCTTCTTCGAAAAGATGAAGACCGAAGGATTTAGAAGTATGCTGATGAATAAATTCATCAAACACACCGATGCCTGTGTCGATGATTTTATCAATGGAGATTTTAAATCGCTTTTTAAGCACCTCAAACAACTCTCTGGAGTTGTTTTAAAGAACTTTAAACCGATGATTCCCGAGCAGTTTCACGATGTGTGGAAAAAGGGAATCGAGACCAACGATTACTACCTCAAACTCTGTGGCTCTGGAGGGGGTGGTTATATTTTAGGATTCACACAGGATCTTGAAAAAGCCAAGAAATCCCTAGAGGGACACCAGATCGAAGTGGTTTACACTTTCTAAAATGTCAACTACCAGCCTTAAAACAAATCTGATCAAAGGCCTCGCTTTTTTTTCAGTGCTCAGAGGCTACAATATTATGTTGATTGTAGTTGCTCAATACCTTTGTAGCATCTATATACTAGCTCCAGACAAACCCCTCTTAGAACTTCTATTAGATCTCAATCTTTTTCTTTTAATCGTTTGTACTTCTCTTGTGATCGCTGCAGGTTATATCATCAATAACTTTTACGATTGGGAAAAGGATTTGATCAATAAACCCTATAAAACTCTGTTGGATAAGAATATATCCCAACGAGCTAAGATAAACGCCTATGTGATTTTTAATTTTACAGCACTTATTATTGCTGCCTCTATTTCGTTTAGAGCCGTCCTGTTTTTTAGTGGCTATAGTTTTGGAATCTGGCTGTATTCTCACAAATTAAAAAAGATTCTCTATCTGGGGAATCTCATGGCTGCAGCACTTGCGATAACTCCTTTTTTCACGGTATTTGTCTACTATAAAAACTTAGACTTTTACATCATTTTACATGCCGTTTATCTGTTTTTGTTATTACTCATTCGAGAGCTTACAAAGGACATGGAAAACTTAGCTGGAGATCTCAGTCAAGACTATCAAACGATTCCCGTTCGTTATGGCTTATCGAGATCAAAGTTTTGGATTAGTGCTTTGACTCTGCTGAGTTTTATTCCCTCCTACTTACTCTTTATCAGTGGTGAAATAGGACTGATGAAATGGTACTTTCTTCTGGCCAACATTCTTCTTGTTTTTGCAATTGTATGGGTGTACAATTCCCGTTCAAAGAACGATTATAGTTTAGTTCATATCCTTCTAAAAATAGTATTAGCTTTAGGGGTTTTTAGTATTTTTCTGATCGACACTTCAGTAGTTGAAAGCCTCTTTTCTTTTAGATAGTTTATTCGAATACTTCTGATTACCTTTGCCACAAATTAAGTCCCATGAAAAGTCGTAAGCCTCATTCAAATAAAGCAGCAGCTAAAAACACTCCAAAGAATGCCTCAGAAGGTATTCGACTCAACAAATACTTGTCAAACTCAGGAGTTTGCTCGAGAAGAGAGGCCGATATCTATATCGAAGCTGGTTCTGTAACGGTCAATGGAAAAGCGGTGACTTCTATGGGATATAAGGTAAAACCCGGTGAAGAAGTTCGCTTTGACGGAAAATTGCTCAATCCTGTAAAGATGGAGTATATTCTACTCAACAAACCAAAAGACTTTGATACCGTTAATAGAGATGCCTCTGGAAGGAGATCCGCTCTACAACTGATTGCCAATGCCTCAAATGCACCATTGAGTCCAATAGAGCGACTCAATAAGACTTCATCTGGATTATTGATTTTCACCAATGACGGAGACCTTATCAAAAAACTATCTTCTCCTAAAAACGGATTTTCAAAAATTTATCATCTAAGTTTAGATCGCAGCTTCTCACAAGAAGATATGGACACCCTTAAAGAGGGAATGGCCCTAGACGGAAAACTTGTTAAGGTTCACGATATCAGCTATATAGAAAAAGCTCCTAGAAATGAGATTGGGATAGAAATTAGAACTACCCGAAAGAATTTAGTTCGAAGAATATTCGAAAAATTAGAATACGAGATTGTACATCTCGATCGCGTAGTCTACGCTGGACTTACCAAAAAAGACTTGCCAAGAGGTCATTGGAGGCCTCTTACGAAACAAGAAATTATCAATTTAAAAATGATTAAATAATGAGTGATAAAGTAATCATCATCAAAAAAAATAACGGACAAATCAGTGTCCTAGGACCTGTAGAGATTCAAGACGAAAATGGAACTGTACTCGCTACTAAAACACGCTGTAATTTTTGCAGCTGTGGAAAGACGCAAGATCCTTTATTCTGTGACGGTTCACACAACAAATAGTCATTTTCCAATAGAGAGAGCAGAACTTGCGATATAGGATGTTGTCCAGGCATTCTGAAAATTATAGCCTCCAGTAATCGCATCGATATTTAAGACTTCTCCTGCAAAATAAAGCCCGGAGTGAATCTTGGATTCCATGGTCTTAAAATTGACAGATGAAAGGTCTACTCCACCAGCGGACACAAATTCCTCTTTAAAGGTTGATTTACCGCTTATCTGAATACGGGTATCGTTCAACTGGTTGGCCAAATTGACTAATTGTATCTTACTCAGTTGAGCCCATTGTTGTCCCTTTTGAATCCCTGCCGATAGAACTAGATATTCCCACAATCGTTTAGGAAAATTAAATTCATTGATATTGAGCATGGTCTTGGTCCCTGAATTCGATTTTAGTTCCAAGAGTCGTTCCAATACTTGCTGTTGACTCATATCTGCTAACCAATTGATAGACATCTCAAACTGATAATTTAAATCGGCTAGAGATCGCGCTCCCCAGGCGGAACACTCTAAAACTGCAGGACCACTAAAACCTTGATGCGTAATTAACAAAGGACCTCTAGAGCTAATGGATTTTTTTCCAGATGTTTGAATGCTGATTTCCACCTCAGAGCTCAATCCTGAAAGAGCTCCCATTGGATGGGGATCTACTTTAAAGGTGAAGAGTGAAGGAACTGATTCCACAATTGGAATTCCTAAAGCGCTCAATTTTTTCCAAATAGCTTTACTAGATCCCGAAGCAATCAAAATGTTTTTGGCAGAATATTCCTTCTTATTGGTTCCGATTTTCCAGTAATCCTCGTACTTAGAGATCGATTGTACTGAGGTAGAAGGACTGAGTTCTACTCCTTGCTTTTGAGCTAATTCCATAAAGAGGTTAACAATCGATGCTGAAGAGTTTGAAACTGGAAACATTCGCCCATTATCCTCTTCTTTTAAGGGAACTCCATGATTCTCAAAGAACGAAATAACATCTAAGGGGCCATACGTATAAAACGGTCCGAGAAGCTCTTTGTGGCCTCTGGGATAATTCTTAACTAAATCTTTGGGATCTAAAGTATAATTAGTCACATTACACCTTCCTCCTCCAGAGACCTTTACCTTTGATAAAAAAGAGGGGCTTTGCTCTAAAATCAACACCGAGCAGTTGGGATTGGATTGTGAAAAATGAATACCTGCATAAAACCCAGCAGCACCTCCACCGACGATGATAAGATCTTTGTGATTTACATCCATTAGTTTATCTGCTTGCCTCTGTCAGGATAATTACAAAAAACTCCATCAACTCCCCAATCTTTTAGTCGTTGCAAGTCTTCAACCTCATTAACAGTCCAAGTATAAACTTGAAAACCAGCATCGTGAATTTTATGTACGATTTCTTTTGTGAGTGATTTGTAATAAGGGTTAATAGAAATAGCATTTAAGCGCTGTGCTATATCCATCGCTTTTAAAGGGTTTGTTTCAGTAAGTATACCAATTGCTATATTATCATTGAAACCTCTCATTTGCTCGAGTTCTTCCCATTTAAAACTTGAGATTACTATATCTGATGTCATTAACAGCCCCTTCTCAAAGTAAGTGTTTAAAAGTAGATTCACTGGTTCAGCTGTACTAGAACCTTTGAGTTCAATATTGATCTTGGTCTTTGAAGCGCACAGATCGAGTACCTCACTTAAGAGCGGTATGGATTGCCCATCATTGAGCTGAACTTGTTCTTTGAGTTCTTTATAGGTATAGGACTCAATAGCTCCCTTAGCATTGGTAAGCCTACCTAGTTGATCATCGTGAAAAACAACTAATTCTCCAGAAGGTAACACAAAGACATCGAGTTCAATCATCGGAGCTCCCAAATCCAATGCTTTTTGAAATGATTGGATGGAGTTTTCCATCTCGTAACCCATGGCGCCTCTGTGAGCGACAATTGTATATGTAGATTGGGCGTAACTCATACTGCAAACAAATAATACTACAGCTAAAAGATACGCCTTTTTCACGATTAGTTGTTCAAGAGAATTCGATAAGCGTATGGAGCTAAATCAAAGGAATTTTCTAAACTGACAGATTCCCCAGAATAGAAATCTTTAAAAGAGCCTGATTGATGCAGTTGTACAGTCACTGGTTCAGCACTAAAGTTTGCTAAGTAAACCAATTGATCACCTGCCTTTTCTCTTAAAAATGACAATACTTTATCGTTAGCACTATTGTCAATATTTTGATAGGAGGCTGGTTCAACTCCAGTGTCTAAAGCAGCAGTAGCCTTTTTAAGCTGACCTAACTTTTTATATACATCGTACATATGACCTTTAGTGCGATCGATACTGTCCTTTTCAAAAAAGAGTAGTCTTCTGTCTAAATCGTATTCCTGTCCACTGTAAATAAGTGGCATACCAGCGATAGTATACATCAATGCAGCGGCTGTTTCAATAGCGCCTCCTAAGCGTTCGTGAACCGAACCATTCCATGAATTTTCATCGTGATTGGATGTAAAATTCATCAAGATGGCCTCATTTGAATACTGCTGTTTAACATTTTCCATTCGAGCTCTAAAATCATCGATTGGCTTATGTCCATTTGCAATGTCATTGGAGAGGTGATGAGTTTCCCATCCGTATACCATATCAAATCCTGCTTGAATTAAATGTGGCTCCCATGCCTCAGCTAACATAAAAATTGGCTTCAAAGCTCTAAGCTGAGCTATCGTATGCTCCCAAAAATCAGTAGGGACCATTCCAGCCATATCACATCTAAAGCCGTCGATGTCCGTTTCATTGATCCAATACTTCATATCTTCAAGCATCTGAGCTCTCATGTCCTGATTGTCATAGTTTAAATCAGCGGTATCGGTCCAATCAGTACCTACGGGATGTGTGGGATTTCCATTTTCATCTTTAGTATACCAATCAGGGTGCTGTGTTAACCAAACGTGATCCCATCCTGTGTGGTTTGGAACCCAGTCTAAAACAACATACATATCCAATTCATGGGCAGTATCGATCAATCTCTTAACATCTTCAAGAGTTCCAAATTCAGAATTGACCTTTTGATAATCTGAAACTGCGTAATAAGAACCTAAAGTTCCTTTACTCTTAGTAGTAGAAATTGGGTAAATCGGCATCAGCCAAATAATATCAACTCCTAATTCTTTTAGTTTAGGAAGATCATTGGTAAAGGCTTCAAAACTCCCTTGAGGAGAATACTGCCTTATATTTGCTTCATATATCACCGCATTTGCGATACGCTCCTTAGAAATTGGAGCAATTTTAGTCTGTGTTTGATTCATTTCTGTACAAGAAATTAAGTTGATTAAAAGTAGCCCAAGTATAAACCTTTTCATTTTAAAGTGCAATTTTGGTTTCCTCTGATGGATTGAGAACGACACGCTGAGAGTTAATTCTCATCGACATTTGACTGTCACCTGATAAGGTTATTGAAATTTGAGACTGATCAATACTAATTTTGAGAATTCTATTTCTAAAGTTAATCTTGAATGAATACGAATCCCATTGTTTTGGAATTTTTGGATTAAAAGACAATTTATCGTCAACAATTCTCATTCCTGCAAAACCTTCTACAATACTCATCCAGGTTCCTGCCATTGAAGTAATATGAAGTCCTTCTTCCACTTCCTTATTATAATCATCAAGATCCAACCTAGAAGTTCTCAAATAGAACTCATAAGCTTGATCCATACGATCTAACTTCGCAGCCTGTATGGAGTGAACACATGGAGAAAGCGAAGATTCGTGAACTGTAAATGGCTCGTAGAAATCAAAGTGACGCTCAAGGCTTTTTAAATCAAAGTGGTCTTCGAAAAAGTAAAATCCTTGAAGAACATCTGCCTGTTTGATATAAGGAGACCTTAAAATTCGGTCCCAACTCCATTTTTGGTTGATAGGGCGTTGCTCCTTAGTCAATTGATCAACAGTTTTGAGTTCTTTATCTAAGAATCCATCCTGTTGTAAGAAAATATCGCGTTCTGAGTCATAAGGAAAATACATTTGATCTGCTACTGCCTTCCAAAGTTCCATTTCAGCATTCTTTAACTTGGTGACACCCATGATTCTGCTGAAGTCATCTGGATAACCATCTTTGACCTTTTTAATTTGTTCTAATGTATATTCTATACACCATTTAGCTATATAATTAGTGTAGAAATTATTGTTGACATTGTTCTCGTATTCATTTGGACCTGTCACCCCTAAGATCACATACTTATCTTTCTGAGCTGAATAGGTCGCTCTTTGATGCCAAAAACGCGATATTCCAATGAGCACTTCCAAACCTGCTTCTGGAATGTAAGAGTAATCTCCAGTGTAACGATAGTAATTGAATATTGCGAAAGCAATGGCGCCATTACGGTGAATTTCTTCGAAGGTAATCTCCCATTCATTGTGGCACTCTTCTCCATTCATTGTAACCATTGGATAAAGTGCTGCACCATTGGTAAATCCTAATTTTCCAGCATTTTCAATGGCTCTATCCAATTGATTGTATCGATATTGAAGTAAGTTTCTAGCAACTTCCTCATTTTTGGTCGCCATATAAAAAGGAATACAATAGGCTTCAGTATCCCAGTAAGTACTTCCTCCGTACTTTTCTCCTGTAAAACCTTTGGGGCCAATATTTAAACTGGCATCTTTTCCAGAATAGGTTTGATTAAGGTGGAAGACATTAAAACGAATTCCCTGTTGTGCCTTAACATCACCATCAATTACAATATCAGAAGTTGACCATATGAGCTCCCAAGCCTTGATTTGATCTTCAAGTAAATTGTCAAATCCAATTGACAGAGCAGTGTTGACAGCTTTCTTTGCAGCCTCAACCACTGTTTTATCCGGATGATTTCGTTCAACTACATATCCTCCGTATTTGTAAACTACCAACTGTTGGTTTTCGCTGAGATCCAACTCATAATGATGAGCCACATAGGTTTCACTTTCTTCTACCGTATGAGATTGACTGTGCTTTTTTCCATCTACAAATAGTTCAGCTCCCATGTAGGTACAGGTTTTAAACTCTGTTTTTAAGGTATGAGCAGATATAAAAGCTGTATTTTCTTCAGATTCTACTGCAGTAGTCTTCCAAAAATCATCGTCCCAGTTAGAATCATTGTTTTTGATCCCTGAATCTAAAAAGCAATTAACAGATATGTTCGTATCTTGATTTAATGGAGTCAATGCGTATTTAATTGCTCCTATTTCATCGTAATTCATACTCAAAAACCTCGTCGCTTCAATAGCAACATCGACATCGTTCGGAAGTGTCGCTACAAAACTACGCTTGTGCCACCCCTCTTTCATATTGAGTTCTCTTCGGTATTCACGAACTGCTTTACAAGTATTCAAATCTAAAACAGATCCATTGATTTCAATGTGAATCCCAATCCAGCTCGGTGCGTTGAGAACCTTAGCAAAGTATTCTGGATATCCGTTTTTCCACCATCCCACTCTCGTCTTATCAGGATAGTAAACTCCTCCTATATAGCTTCCTTGAAAACTTGGACCAGAATAAAATTCCTCAAAATTAGCACGTTGACCCATGGCCCCATTACCAATACTAAATAAACTCTCTGATGATTTTACCTGATCTGCATTGTACCCCTCTTCTATAATACTCCAAGGGTTCGCTTTTATATAATCTTGATTCATCCTATTAGTTCTGTTAAAAATTCGTTAGTTATATCATTAAAATTTTCAATATTGTAGTCAGCTTCACATAAAACATTTTGATCACCTACTCCAATAGACAGCATTCCAGCGGCATTAGCTGCTTGAATTCCTGCGATGGCATCTTCAAATACAATTGTGTCTTCGGCTTTAACATGAAGCGCTTTTGCCGCTAAGACAAAAACTTCTGGATCTGGTTTTGCCTTTGATACTTTGTTTCCATCAATTATATCTGTAAAATACGACAATAGTTCAACCTTTTCCAATATGGGAACAGCATTTTTACTCGCTGATCCTACTGCCATAGGAATTCCTTTCGATTTTAAAGAGTCTAAAAAATCTTTGACTCCTGGAAGTACCTCTGATGGATTCATTTCAGATATATAGGACAGGTAATCCTCGTTTTTTTGAATGAGCCATTGATCGATTTGATCCTGATTAGCTTCAACACCTACCTTATTGAGTAATATCTCCAAACAGCGCTTACGACTCACTCCCTTAAACTCTTCATTTTCTTCTTCAGTAAAATCATAATTGAATTCCTCTGCAAATTTCTTCCATGCTAAATAGTGATATTTAGCGGTATCAACTAGGACTCCATCGAGATCAAATACAAATCCTTTTGTTTTTATTGTCATATGTTGTGTGATACAAGCACTCGAGAGAATGCTATAAATTATAATTAGGTTTAACTTTTGGTGAAGGCAAATGTAAAAACTTAAAGACTAGTTTCTAAGTCAAAATGGTAAAATCTACTAAAACGTTTTCACTAAAAACCATATATAACTTGATGAGTATCAAAAAACTATTTAATAAAACCTTATAGTTAAATCAAATCATTTTACAAAAAGGAACTCCAAAATCATTTAAATTGTATTTCAATCAGTTAATACAGTCAGTTGACAAGCAATTTGTATTCAAAATAATTTATCACCTAACTTATTAAAATCGTGTGATTATTAACATTTTGATGGTTTTATACCCAATTTTTTGCCTAAATAATCTTACTACAAGGTTTTCGTTAAGATATTGTTAAAATCTTGCTGTTAAAAAACAGCTTTTCCTTGAATCATATATGCTTTTTGTTTATTATTGCACTTGAAGAATTGTTAGAATGCTAGTTATAACTAGTATTTATTAAGAAATAGAAATAAATATTGGTGTAAATTATCAAAATCTCATTTGAAAACTCTTGTTAGTTAAGAGCTAAATGAAATTTGTGTTGTTTACATAATTAGCTGATTAACAATGATTTGCTAATTTTTAACATTTTAAAAACTAAAATTTAACTAAACTTAAAATTAACTATTTATGAAAATTATGCTACTTAAAAGCTTTCTGTTAGTTGGTGCACTTATGTGTTTCGGCTTAGCAGGAGCGCAGACGGTATCAGGTAACGTTTCTGATGCAAATGGTCCTTTACCAGGTGCTACAGTTGTTGTTAAAGGTACTGCTACAGGAACTACTGCAGACTTCGATGGTAATTATTCAATCGAGGCTGGTAGTGGAGACGTATTGGTTTTCTCTTTTGTTGGTTACAACGCAAAAGAGGTTGCAGTAGGAAGTCAAGACACAATTAATGTTGTTCTTGAGGCTGCCAACGAATTAGATGAAGTTGTCGTGACTGGTTATGGTTCTCAAAAAGAGAAGGAAATCACTTCTGCAGTAGTTGCTGTGGACGAGGAGTCTTTCAACAAGGGAGCTATCAACGATGCTTCTCAATTACTTCAAGGTAAAGTTGCTGGTTTATCGATCTACAACAAAGGTGGGAACCCAAACTCTGGAGCTACAATTCGTTTGAGAGGTCTTTCAACTATTGGAGCTAACTCTTCTCCTTTAGTAGTTATCGACGGTGTTATCGGTGCATCACTTGCAAACGTTGACCCTAACGATATCGAAAGCATCAACGTATTAAAAGATGCTTCTGCAGCTGCTATCTACGGTTCTCGTGGATCTTCTGGTGTTATTCTTGTAACAACTAAAGGCGGTAAAGCTGGAGAAACTCAAGTTTCTTACAACGGACAGTACTCTGTTTCACAAATCGCGAACCAAATCGATTTAATGACTCCAGACGAATTCATCGCTCAAGGTGGTCGTGACTTAGGATCAAAAACTGATTGGTTGGATGCAGTAACAAGAGATGCTGCTACACAAATCCACAACGTATCAATTTCAGGTGGAGCTGGTTCTACTAGCTATCGTGCTTCATTAAACTCAAGAGATGTTGAAGGGATTCTTTTAAACTCAGGATTCCAACAAATCAACGGAAGATTAAATCTTTCAACTAGAGTATTAAACGATAAATTAAGAGTTGAAATCAACACTTCATTTACTGATAGAAAACAACAAAACGGTTTCAACGAAGCACTTCGTTATGCTACCTTGTACAACCCAACTGCTCCAATCTACGGTGCTGATGCTCCTTATGCATTTGACGGTTCTACTTTTGGTGGATACTTTGAAACTTTAGGTTTATTTGATTCATACAACCCTGTATCAATCATCAACCAAAACATTAACTCTGGTAAGAAAGTTGAGTTAAACTACTCTGCTAATTTAACTTACGACTTATCTGATGCTATCAATGTATACTTCAGAGCTGGTCAACAAACTTCTCGTTACGGAAACAAATTGTACTACGCTCCGACATCACTTTGGAACGGTAATGCTACTTCTTTAACAAGAAAAGGTTCTGCAACTTTCTACGATGATGAGTACTCTTTCAAATTGATGGAGACTTATGCTACTTACACAAAAGCTTCTGACAAGTTAAACTTAGTGTTAACTGGAGGTTATTCATTCCAACAACAAAACTTTGAGTCACACACATTTACAGCTGGTGACTTCCCTGGAACTGAAATTAACTATGTAGACGCTATCGAATACGCACAAGATTTATTAAACGCTGGTTTAATCGGAGCGAACTCTGATAAATCTCCTGACCAATTAATCGCTGCATACTTTGGACGTGTGAACTTAACATTGAACAACAACTTGTTCTTAAACGCTTCAATTCGTAGAGAAGGTTCTAACAAGTTTGCTGGAGACAACAAATGGGGAACGTTCCCAGCTGTTGGTATTGGTACTGACTTAAATGAGTACTTAAACTTTGACGGTGTAAACCAATTAAAAGCTCGTTTATCTTACGGGGTTACTGGTAACTTACCATCACAGTACGGTCTTACTCAAAACATCTACCCATTCGGATGGGCTGGTGGTGGAACTACTGGAGGTACTACCTTCCGTTCATCACTTGCGAACCCAGATCTTAAATGGGAAGAAAAATCAGAAACAAACTTTGGTCTTGATTTAAACACAGATCGTTTGACTGCTAGTTTAGATATCTATTCTCAAACTTCTAAAGATTTCATCATCTTAAGAGCTTTAGATGCTACTGAAAACAACGGATACTCTTCTCAGTGGGACAACGCAGGTACAATGACTTCAAAAGGATTTGAATTAGCATTGAACTACGATGTGACAGACAATTACAACACAGGAATTGTTTTATCAAGAAACAAAACTGTTTTAGATGAATACGTTTCTGATGCACAAGTATTTGGTAACATGGGATCTCCAGGACAGAACTCAACTTTCGCGATCCGCGTAAAGCAAGGAGAAGAAATCGGACAAATCTGGGGACCTGTATACGATGGAACTACTACAAACGGATCTCAAAACTTTGTTGACGTTAACGGAGATGGTGTATTAAACATCGATCAAGGAAACGCTCTTAACGAGGATGTTGACTTCGAGGTATTAGGAAAAGGTACTCCTGATTTCGAATTAGGATGGACTAACCAATTAACATTAGGTGAGTATACCATCAACGCTTTCTTCAGAGGAGCATTCGGACACAGTTTAGTAAACTCTTTCCGTGTATTCTATGAGCCAAGAGTTGGATCACAAAAATCATACAACTATGTAAACACTGAGTATGCTACAGATGAAATCACAAACGCTCAGTTCAGTTCTTACTATGTTGAGAAAGCTGATTTCTTCAGATTAGACAACTTGACAATTTCAAGACCTTTGAACTTAAACAGTGATGCTTTCAAATCTGTTACAGTTTCATTAAACGCTCAGAATTTGTTTACTTTAACTAACTATTCAGGAACTGATCCAGAGCCTGCGTTAGTAGATATTGAAGATAATGGTAACCCATTAGCTCCAGGTATGGACAGAAGAAATAGCTACTATACTGCTCGTTCATTCACTTTAGGAGTTAATATCAACTTATAAAAACAATAATGACAATGAAAAATATATATAGATTAATGTTAGGTATGGGACTTGTAGGGTTAACTTACTCTTGTACCGACTTAGAAGAAAATTTAGTAGGAGAGCTAACACAAGAAGTCGTAGTTGACGGTGTGGTAAATCAATCTTACTGTGCAGATCCAGGGCCATCTGACGCCCTTTCTGGAGCCTATGCTGCGATCAGAAATGCTGGTACTGCAAACCACGGTGGATACTTCTCTGTTCAGAACGTTTCTACAGATGAAATGGCTGTAACTCAAAAGGGTGGTGACTGGTATGATGGTGGAATCTGGTTAGATGTACACAGACATACTCAAACTTCATCCAACGGACCTATCACAGGAACTTGGGACCAACAATACAACTCTATTGCAGAGGTGAATGCGGCCCTAAACTCAGTGAGCGGTAACGCTGGTTTAGTAGCTCAAGCAAAAGTTTTAAGAGCATACTTACACTGGAGATTGATGGATATGTATGGACGTATTAAATACGTTACTGAAAGCGGTGCTTCTGCTCAACTTTCTAGAAGTGATGCTTTTTACAGAATTCACGATGATTTATTAGCTGGTTTAGGGATCACTCTAGACGATGTAACAGGTGATTTAGCAGGAGCTTTAGCTTCATCTCCACTTGGTACTGCTGATACAAAATACCGTGTTAATCAATATGCTGCTTTAGCAATCTTAGCGCGCTTATACCTCAATGCTGAAGTATATGCTGGTGTACCTATGTATGCTCAAGCGGAAGCTGCTGCATCTTACATCATCGATAACAGCTCTTACAAATTAGCTGACAATTCAGTTACAAGACCTAATCCATCAAAGCGTCCTGCTGTGGATTCTGATCCTGCTAACTTAACTGGATATGCTACGGTATTTGCTGCGAACAACTGTGATAACCCAGAAATTATCTGGTCAGTAGAGTACAATGAGGTTTCTGCTGGAGGAATGAACTTCCACCAAATGTCTTTACACTACGCTTCACAAGAGACTTACAAATTCCAAGATCAACCTTGGAATGGATATTCTGCTTTAGCTGACTTCTACAACTCATACGAAGATGGTGATGCTCGTAAAAAAGCAAACTTCTTAGTAGGTCCACAGTTAGACTACAACGGAAACGCAATCGTGGATTTAGCATCTGATTCAGAAGATCCAGCAATTAGCTACTCAGTTGAAATCAATGAATTGGAGCCAAATGCTTCAAGAACTGGTGGAGTGCGCTTAGGAAAGTTCGGATTCAAATTATTTGCTCGACCTGACCTTGACAACGATTACCCAATCGTTCGTTACGCAGATGTTCTTTTAATGAGAGCTGAAGCAAAAGCTAGAGCTGCTGGAGACTGGTCATTGGCTGCTCCTGATGTAAATGCTTTAAGAGCTAGAGCTGGATTAGGAAACTTAACCGTTACTGCTGATTCTTTCTTAGCTGAAAGAGGACGTGAAATGTTCATGGAGTCTACTCGTAGAACTGACTTGATCCGTTTCGGAAAATGGGGTGCTTCTTGGTGGGAAAAATCAAACAGTGATGCTTACAGAACTGTAATGCCAATTCCTGCTCAAGCAATTCAAAACTCAAATGGAACTTTAACTCAGAACCCTGGATACTAAGATCTGGTACTTGAATTAAATTCCGAGTCAATAGTAAAGGCCACCTAAATGGTGGCCTTTTTTTTGGAATTGATTTAACAAAAACGCTCGATATTTAACATTCTTATAAGGAGTATTTGTAGTTGGAAAACGGATAAATTAGTACCTTAGTGGCGACTGCCAAACTAAACTAAAACAACCTATTTTGAATAAAATATACCTATATTTTATTGCATTATTATCATTGGGATGTGCTGATCAGTCTCTATTTGAACTAAAAGAGACCGGGAACTTAGCATTCGAAAATACACTAAGTTATACAGAAGCATTTAATCCTTACACCTATAGAAACTTCTTTAACGGAGCGGGCGTTGCTATGGGTGACATCAATAACGATGGACTTACCGATATCTATTTCACAGGTAATATAGCGGACAACAAATTGTTTCTCAATAAAGGGAATTGGGAATTTGAAGATATAACAACCTCAGCTGGAGTACTATGTTCTGGAGTTTGGTCTACGGGGGCTACCTTTGTCGACATTAACCAAGATGGTTTTTTAGATCTCTATGTTTGTAAGTCAGGGTTACCTGAGGGAGCCAATAGACATAACGAATTATTCATCAATCAAGGAAATAACACCTTTAAAGAAGAATCAAGAAAATACGGATTGGATATCGTAGGACTTTCAGTACAAGCCGCATTTTTTGATTATGACAAAGACGGAGATCTCGATTGTTATCTACTGAATAATTCGATACGATCGGTTGGCGCTTATGATTTAATAGAAAATCAGCGAACGATAGCTTCAAAAGATGGAAACCGTCTTTTAGAAAACAGGAACGGTGTTTTTGTTAATGTTTCCCAAGAGGCTGGAATATATTCCTCTGCAATTGGCTTTGGTTTGGGAATCACGCTTTCTGATTTCAACAATGATGGATGGACTGATTTATTCATCTCTAATGATTTTTTTGAAAAGGATTACCTCTATCTGAACAATCAAAATAAAACGTTTACGGAAGTGAGCGATCACTACTTTACAGCCTTGTCTATGGGCTCGATGGGTGCTGATGCAGCAGATTTGGACAATGATTTAAAAACGGATCTCATTGTTACTGAAATGCTTCCAGAAACCTTGGAACGTAAAAAATCCAAACAAATGTATGAGTCTTGGGACAAACATCAGTTGGCAAAAGATAAAGGATACCACAATCAATTTCCAAGAAATGTCCTTCAAAGAAATATTGAAAATCAGGGCTTTGCAGAAATCTCAAGGCAATCGGGGATTGATGCTACTGAGTGGAGTTGGGCTGCATTACTATTCGATATGGACAATGATGGTTTAAGAGACATCTATATTTCTAATGGAATTTTTAAAGATCTTTTAGATCGTGACTATTTAGCCTATATGGCGAATGAAGAAAAAGTGCGTCAAATGATTCAAAACGATCAAGATGTACTCTCCAAACTCATCGATATCATGCCTTCAAAAGCGATTCAAAATGCAGTTTTTAAAAATAAAGGGGGGTTTGAATTCGAAGACATGCGAGAAGCATGGGGTATGAATCAACCCAGTTTTTCAAATGGATCTGCGTATGCAGATCTCGATAATGATGGCGACTTAGATTTAGTAGTCAACAATGTCAACATGCCTTCATTTGTTTATGAAAACAAAAGTGAATCACTCGGAAACAACTACCTAAAACTATCGTTGCGTGCCGGCAAAGAAAATGCTTTTGGAGTCGGGTCTAAAGTCATCATCCATTACAATCAAAAAAGTCAAATCGCTGAATTATATCCCTCTAAAGGATTTGAGAGTTCGGCTCCTAATTACCTGCATTTTGGATTGGGAAAGGCTACTCAAATCGATAGTTTGGAAATCCTTTGGCCTAACCTTAAAAAAACAGTTCAATACCAAGTTACTGTTAATCAAAATCTTAAAATAGATCAAGATGCCACAGATCTTAAAAAATACGACTTAACAACTGCTAAAAGTGACACCAAAGAGGCACCACTTTTTGAATTCCAACACCGAGAAAACAACTTTGTCGATTTCGATCAAGAACGACTCCTTCCTCAAATGTTCTCTAAAGAAGGTCCTTGTATTTCCAGAGCAGACCTCAACGGTGACGGTATCGATGATTATTTTATTGGTGGAGCAAAAGGACAACTTGGAAGTCTCTATATTTCAAACGCCCAGGACTTTGATTTAGTTCAAAAGCCATTTTCAAAATCTAGAGATAGCGAAGACACCAGCAGCCTGTTTTTTGATGCAGATCAAGATGGTGATTTGGACTTATATGTGGGAAGTGGTGGAAAAGATTACCCCCCCTATTCCATCAATTTAGAGGATCGAATTTACATCAATAACGAAGGGGTCTTTGAATTGTCGTCTAACTTAAATTCACGAAAAAGATTTAGTACCTCGGTTGCAAAAACCTTGGACTTTGATCGCGATGGTGATTTGGATCTCATCATTGGAGAGCGCTTTAAAACAGCTACCTACGGAATGGATGGCGATCTTCACTTATTGGAAAACGACGGCACTGGTCACTTCTACGATGTATCAGTGACTTCATTCGAATCTCTGGGCATGATTACCGATATGGAGGTATGGGACCTCAATCAAGATGGCTGGGACGATATAGTGGTTGTTGGTGAATGGATGCCTGTCAGTGTATTTGAAAATCATCAAGGAATGTTCACCAATCAAACCAGCTCCTATGGTCTCGAGAACACTTCTGGTGGATGGGAATCGATCGCACTCATTGATTACGACTTAGACGGTAGTATGGACCTTGTCGCAGGAAACAAAGGATTGAATTCCTTTTATAAAGACCAAATGCGTTTGTATATCAGTGATTTTGATCAAAATGGTACGAAAGAACAGCTTTTCTGTTACCGAATCAATGGGAAGGATTACCCCATACACGATAAGGACGAGCTAATCATGCAACTTCCCTTTCTGAAAAAAGACTACAAATACTATCGAGATTACGCACAAGCCTCAATGCAAGAGTTATTTTCAAAAGAACAGCTTGCAAAAGCCACTCAAAAGTCAATGAATACAGTAGCATCTACTGTTTTTCTTCACAAAGAGAACGGTTTTGAATCAATAGCGCTACCTTCTGAGCTACAGTATTCGAATATAAAAGCAATTCACCCGCTCAAATCTACGGCCTCTATTGTATTTGGAGGAAACAATTACAGTGTGAAGCCTCAATTTGGAGCTCAAGATGCCTCCAAAGGGTGGCTCTTGAATTTAAATAATAAAAAGCTTTCAAGTTTAAATATTCCTGGTGAAATCAGAAATTTTGAAACGACAAATTATCAAAACAAAACCTACTTAATAACCATCATTAACAATGATTCGATTCACTTTAAAAAACTGGACTAATCTCCTTTATATCATAGGCATAACTATTGTATTTTCATCTTGCCAACGCAGTGAATACGACCGAACTGTCAAGTCAGAAATGGCGAAAAACTTAGAACTCAATGAACTAAAATTTGGATTGGAGTTTAAAGATACCAAAGACGAGTTTTTTGCTAAGTGTAAAGCCTTAAATCAACAAAAACTTGTTACACACGGTGGGAACAATCAAAATGTACAGCACATCCTGAATGACACGGCCAAGGCTCCTATTCGCTACTTATTTTATGGAACTTTTGATGACAAGCGCGTCATGAACGGCTTAAAAATGACTTTTTCATATTTGGGTTGGGCGCCATGGAATGAACATTTGTACAACAAAGAATTGCTGCAGGTCGTTATGGATACCTTACAAATTTGGTATCCAGGTAACGAATTCAAAGTTCTTGAAAATGAAAAACTTGATTACCCTATCTACTACAAAGTTGATGGAAACCGCCAGATTTTATTGCACCTCGAAGGCACTCGTGATGTCATCGGTTTAATTCAAGACCTCAATCAAAAACAATACTAATGATGAAATTATTTAGATCGATCCCCTTAATAGCAGTAGCTCTATTGCTATTGAATGCCTGTGAATCTTCTAGTGATACGTTATTCAGTTTGAAAAACAATGACTCAATTGGGGTTGATTTTTCAAATGATTTAGGTTTTTCTAATGAATTTAATGTGTACACTTACCGCAACTTTTACAACGGTGGTGGTGTCGCAATTGGCGATATTAATAACGACGGATTATCGGATCTCTATATGACTGCCAATCAGAAAAAAAATGAGCTATATCTCAATAAAGGTAATTGGAAGTTTGAAAAAATAACAGCTTCTGCGGGAGTTGGAGGAACAAAAGCGTGGTCTACTGGAGTGACGATGGTCGATATCAATGCCGATGGTTTTTTAGATATCTATGTATGTAATTCAGGAGATGTTAAAGGAGACAATAAGCAAAACGAATTATTTATCAACAATGGCGATTTAACCTTTAGCGAACAAGCAGAGGCATACGGATTAGCGGATAAAGGCTATTCTACGCACGCCTCATTCTTTGACTATGACAAAGACGGAGATTTGGACGTTTACTTACTCAACAATTCTTATCAATCCATTGGAAGTTTTGATCTCAGAAGAAATGAACGACCTGTTCGTGATGAACTCGGTGGCGATAAACTCCTTAGAAATGACGGAGGTTATTTTACAGACGTTAGTGAACAGGCTGGGATATATGGATCTGTAATCGGATTTGGTTTAGGGGTAACCGTTGGAGACATCAACAATGATGGCTGGGAAGATCTTTATATTTCAAACGACTTCTTTGAGCGCGATTATCTTTATGTCAACAATCAAGATGGGACCTTTAAAGAAACACTTACATCATCGATCAATTCCATCAGTGGCGCTTCTATGGGTGCAGATATGGCTGACATTAACAATGATCAACAACCCGATATTTTTATCACTGAAATGCTCCCTTCGGAATACGAACGACTCAAATCCGTAACCACTTTTGAAGATTGGGACAAATACTCCTATAACGTCAACAATGGTTATTACCACCAATTCACTAGAAACATGCTCCAACTTAACAACGGTGATGAAACCTTTAGTGAGGTAGGGAGATTGGCTGGTGTTGAAGCCTCCGATTGGTCGTGGGGTGCTTTATTTTTTGACATGGACAACGACGGTCTTAAAGACCTGTATATTGCTAATGGGATTTATCGAGATTTGACCGATCAAGATTACTTACAGTATGTTTCCAGCGAAGAAGTGATCACTTCTATTGTCAGTGAACAAGAAGTCGATTATAAAAAATTAGTGGAAATCATTCCTTCAAATCCTGTAAAAAATCACGCCTATCTCAACAAAGGTGATTTGAAATTTGAATACTCCGAAAAAACAGGTTTGACAACTCCTAGTTTTTCTAATGGATCTGCCTATGGTGATTTAGATAATGATGGCGATTTAGACTTGGTAGTTAACAATGTCAACATGCCTGCCTTTATCTATGAAAACCACGCCGATTCTAAAACGCAAAACAATTACATCAATTTCAAATTAAAAGGCACTGAACAAAACCGCTTTGGAATAGGAGCACGAATCATCGTAAATGACGGAACAACCACTTATACAATTGACCAACAACCAATTAGAGGGTTTCAGTCGAGTATGGATTTAAGACCTCATATCGGCTTAGCATCTACAGGACCTGTAACTGTCAAAGTTTTATGGCCGGATGGCCGTATCAGTCTTTTGGATAATGTTCCTCTAAATCAAACCTTAGAAGTGGATATTGCTACTGCTCAAAAGACAGCAACCAACAACGATCTTTTGAGCGTGAACCTCTTTCAAAAAGAAGCGTCCACGATCGATTATGTACACAAGGAAAATCGCTACATCGATTTTAATAAAAACCGTTTATTACACCATATGATGAGTACTCCTGGTCCAATTTTAGCTAATGGAGACTTTAATGGAGATGGTTATGAAGATATCTATATTCCTGGCGTTAAAGACCGTAAAAGCGAATTGGTATTCGGCACAAAGGATGGTTTTGAAACCCATACAAACTTCGCTTTAGAAAACGATGTTGAAAAAGAAACAATTAAAGCCCTTGCTATAGATGTTGACAACGACGGAGACTTGGATCTATATCAAGGAAATGGGGGTGTTGAATTTTCAAGATTCTCTCAAACCCTGGCCGATCAACTGTTTATCAACGATGGAACTGGAAACTTTGACTTGAGCCCTTATGAGTTACCTACCGCTACAAACTTTTTCAACACAGGAGCAGTCGTATCCGCTGACATCGACAACGATGGAGATCTCGACTTATTCGTGGGAGAACGTACCGTTAACGATGCCTATGGAACTCCTGGTTCAGGACATCTTTTAGTCAATAATGGTCAAGGACAATTTAGTGACAAAACCGAACAAATTGCTGCTGACTTAATTGATCTAGGAATGATCACAGATGCCCTTTTTAGTGACGTTGATAACGATGGTGACCCCGATTTAATAATCACAGGAGAATTTATGGGCATTGAGTTATTTGTCAATAATAATGGAGTCTATCAACGTGAAAAGTCCAATCCGCTATCCAATTTAAAAGGATGGTGGTACACCCTTGAGGCCACAGACATCAATGGGGACGGACTTATGGATTTTGTTGCGGGTAATCACGGACTAAATTCTAGATTTAAAGCCTCTAAATCCAATCCGATTCGACTTTATGTAAAGGATTTTGATAACAATGGTGCTTTAGATCCGATCATGAGTTTCAAAGCTCAAGATGGGAAGTTCTACCCCTACAATCTTCGTCATAACTTAATTGATCAAATTAAAGGACTCAAAAAGAAGTTTCCGAATTACGAAACCTTTAAAAATGCCAATATGAGGACCATGTTTGACAAAGTAACTCTAGAAGAAAGTTTACAACTAGATGCCACTTACTTTGAATCAGCGCTTTTTATCAATCAAGGTAATTTGAGTTTTTCAGTAACCCCTCTACCAAAAGAGGTGCAATTTGCTCCAATTTTTGCAATTGAATCAGGAGATTTTGATCAGGATGGAGATCAAGATTTACTTCTGGGAGGAAACTTGTACAAGGTAAAACCTGAGGTGGGGCGTTACGATGCAACTTATGGCATTTATTTAGAAAATGACGGCAAAGGAACCGTTCGAAATCGAACAAAAGAAAGTGGCTTTCATCAAAATGGTGAGATTCGCTCTATCAAATCAGTCAATAACAAAATTATAGTGAGTCGTAATTCAGACTCGCTCGTCATCTACCAATACTAATATGAAACACTATAGCCTTCTTAGTCTAGTAGCTTTACTGATCTTAAGCTGTGAAACCAAAACCACAGAACAAACCCCCATTCATTTTAATTCTTTGGATCCAAAAGCAACCGGTGTTGACTTTGTAAACACATTGACGCCTACAGGTGATATGAACATCATTGAATACCTCTATTACTTCAATGGTGGTGGGGTTGGAATTATCGATATCGACAACGATGGATTCGATGATCTATTCTTTACAGGAAATCAAACTCCCGACAAGCTGTATCGCAACTTAGGAAATATGAAATTTGAGGACATCAGTACCGCTGCTGGAATTGGAACTGAAGACAGTTGGTCTACTGGGGTGACCGTTGCTGACATCAATAATGATGGATATCAAGATCTCTATATTTCAAAAGTAAGTAATTACAAATCCCTTGAAGAGGCGCATCATATGCTTTACATCAACAATGGAGATCGCACCTTTAGTGAGCGCTCTTCCGAAGTTGGTTTAGACATTTCTCGTTTTGGAACCCAGGCGAGTTTTTTTGATTACGACAATGATGGCGATTTAGATGTATACCTTCTCAATCACTCGATACACACCCCTCGAAACTACGGCAGATCCGATCAGCGATCACAGACAGATGATCTAGCAGGTGATTTATTATTAGAGAATAAATTAAATGAAGGGAGCCTCCATTTTGTTGATGTAACCCAAGCTGCTGGTATTTATTCGAGTTCACTTGGATATGGTTTGGGTCTCAGCACTACCGATCTCAACATGGATGGTCATATTGACATCTATGTTGGAAATGACTTTCATGAAAATGATTACATCTACCTCAATCAAGGAGATAAAACTTTTAAAGAGGTGAGTAATTCTGCACTCAGTCACAGCTCCAGATTTACAATGGGATTGGATGCTGCTGACATCAATAACGATGGACTAACGGATGTTTTTAGTTTGGATATGATGCCATACGATCCCGATATTTTCTTAAAATCAGGAGGAGAAGACTCAGATAAAGTTTCTCAAATCAAAGAATCCTTCGGTTATCACCCACAATTCGCTCGTAATCACGTCCAAATCAATAATGGGAATGAAACCTTTAAAGAGGTGGCAATGGTGTCCAATCTTCACGCTACAGATTGGAGCTGGTCGGTATTAATTCAAGATTACGACAATGATGGAATGTCCGATATTTTTATTTCAAATGGAATCTACAAACGTCCCAACGATCTTGATTTTATAAATTACGAATCTGATGTGGATCTATCGAAATTCAACGAAGAGGATCAGGATGAATTAGAACTAGAATTTATCAAAGTAATGCCTAGTATCAAAATTCCAAATGTCGTATTTAAAAACAACGGGGACTATCAATTCGATCGCTTTACGACAGAAGCTGGACTGAGTGACTCCTATTCGAACGGTGCTGCCTACAGCGACTTAGACAACGACGGCGATTTAGATATCGTAGTAAATAACATCAATGAACCCGCAACGATTCTCGAGAACAACAGTGTAAAAAACAATTTCTTAAGCCTGCAATTTGATTCAAAATTAAATCCTTTCGGAGCAAAGGTTTACGCATATAAAAACGGATCACAATGGTACCGAGAATTAACAGCAACAAGAGGCTTTGAATCGGCTTCCACACAAAAAATTCACTTTGGATTAGGTTCCATTCAAGAGTTGGATTCCTTGAAGGTGATTTGGCTCGATCAAAAAACCACAGTGCTTTCAAATGTTAAAGCAAATCAACAACTATTAATCGATCGCAAATCAACCTCGACCTCAAATTTGACAAAGAGTTCCAATGAATTGTTTACAGTTGCTCCATTTGATTTTGTTCACAGAGAAAATGATTTCAATGACTACGATAAAGAACCCTTGATGCCAGAGCGCTTATCAATTGAAGGTCCAGCCTTAGAACGCGCTGACTTCAATGGAGATGGATTGGACGATTTATTCATCGGTGGGGGTAAATACCAAGCTTCAGAACTTTTTCTTCAGCAAAAAGATGGAACCTACCTACCTAAAAAATTAAAAGTATTTGAACTCGATGCCATTCATGAAGATGAGGATGCCGAAGCATTCGATTTTGATAAAGATGGTGATTTAGACCTCTATGTAGTCTCTGGAGGAAATGAATATGTTGAAGGCGTTCTCCACACTACGGATCGTATGTATATCAATAACGGAAAAGCTGACTTTATCAAATATCCGGCTGCACTCCCCTCCTACAACGGAGGATCTATCTCAGCTGGAGATTACGATGGTGATGGTTATGAAGATCTCTTTTTAGGAACTCGTTCGATGCCTGGCGGATATGGATTGTCTCCTAATAGTTATATTCTTAAAAACACTCAAAAGGCTAATTTTGAAATGGCTGCTCATGCTAGACTTGGAATGATTACGGATAGCGAGTGGGCCGACCTAAACAATGATGGCTTGCTTGATTTGGTTTTTGTTGGTGATTGGATGCCTGTAACCATACTCATCAATATTGGAGATGGAAAATTCGACAATCAAACAGAGGAATTTGGATTAAATGAAACCCAGGGTATGTGGAACTGTGTAAAGGTTGCAGACGTCGATCAAAATGGAACCATGGATATCATCGCTGGGAATGCTGGTTTGAATTTAAAATGGAAGGCCTCGAAAGAACACCCCATCCAACTCTACTTAGATGATTACGATGAAAACACCTTTTTAGACCCGATCATTTTTTACAATTTCTTTGGAGAAAACGTCCCTTTTGCTTCAAAAGACAAACTCATTTCTCAGATTCCAGCCCTTAAAAAATACTTTGTTAGATACAGCGATTTTGCTAAGGCTAAAGATATTCACACCCTTACTGGAAAAGACAGTATCATGCAAACCAAAAGCATTAAAGAATTGCGTTCAATGGTCTTCTTAAATGAAAACAACACTAAATACAATGCTGTTCCATTACCTATAGAAGCGCAGCTTTCTACAATAGAAGATGTTTATTTTGACAATGGAGATCTCTACTATGTGGGTAACTACAGTGGATATGTAACTGAATTAGGACCTTCAAAATCTAATGCAGGAGGAGTCCTTAGCCATTTTAAAAATGGTAACTTTACCCAGAACAGATCACTTGGACTACCTGCTCATTTAGAAGGTAGAAAGATTGATAAAATTTCAGATAAAACTTTTATAATTTTGACCAATAACGATAGTGCTTATACTATCACCAAAAAGAATTAAGATGAAAATCAAAGCATTTTTCTCCATCCTTACCTTAACAGCCCTAGTGTTATTTAGTAGCTGTGAAGAAAAAACTGAATATAAAGATCACTTGAGTGATGCTGCTCTTTTTAGAGAAGTCGAGCAAAAACTCTCAGATGTAATTGTATACGATATCTTTTCACCTCCGATTGCATCAAGAGTTCACGTATATCCATCGATTGCTGCCTATGCCATCATGCAACAGGCGCATCCGGATAAATATCAATCACTACAGGGACAATTAACCGATTACACGGATGTACCCGCCTTAGAGGATCGCAAAGTCATTCCTAACCTAGCTGCTGTTCACGCATTTTTAACAGTAGGTAAGGCACTTATTTTCTCAGAAGAAAAGATAGAAGATTATCAAAAACAACTCTACGACCAACTTCAAGACGAAGGCTTGTCAAGTTTGGAATTTAAAGCTTCTATCAAATACGGTGAAGCAGTAGCTGAACACATTTTAAATTGGGCTGATGGTGATTTTTACAAACAGACGAGAACCTTCCCTAAATATACGATCCAAGAAGAAGATCGCTATTGGAAGCCTACTCCTCCAGACTATATGGAAGGAATTGAACCTCACTGGAACAAGATTCGTCCAATGGTATTGAAATCAGCAGATCAGTTTCCTCCTGTAGATCCTTATCCTGTAACTATGGATAAAGACTCCCCATTCTACAAAGAATTGATCGAGGTTTATGAAACTGGAAATATGATCGCTGAAAATAAAGATAGTGAAGAAGCACAAATTGCCAGCTTTTGGGATTGTAACCCTTATGTATCTCATCACAAAGGACACGCGATGTTTGCAACCAAGAAAATTACCCCTGGAGGGCATTGGATTGGAATTGTGAAAATTGCTTCTGAATTAAAAAACGATTCATTTGATCATACAGTTAATGCCTATATGATGACATCAATAGCATTATTCGATGGATTTATCTCTTGTTGGGACACCAAGTGGAATACTTTGGTAGTTCGTCCTGAAACATTGATTAACCAGTATATTGATGAAGAATGGCTACCACACTTACAAACACCACCATTCCCAGAATATACCTCAGGTCACTCGGTAATCTCCAGAGCTGCAGCAATCGCCCTTACAGCTGTTTATGGTGACAACTTTGAGTTTTTGGATACTACTGAACGTGTCTATGGATTAGGTGATCGTTCTTTTAAATCGTTCATTGATGCCTCAAACGAAGCTGCGATGTCCAGACTTTACGGTGGTATTCACTACCGCAGAGCCTGTGAGGAGGGAGTCAAACAGGGTGAAGCAGTAGGAACATATATAGTTAAAAACCTGATCACCTTAAAATAGAATTAATTCACTATTTTTAGTGACCAACAACCAAATTACTTTAACATGATTGGAATCTTATCTTTTATTGGATTTACCCTCTTAGTAGCGGTTATTTCCTATTTAGCAACCAGAAACACCAATGAACAATCATCTGATGGCTATTTTCTAGGGGGACGCTCCCTTACAGCAGGTGTCATAGCTGGTTCACTTTTACTAACCAACCTCTCCACCGAACAAATCGTGGGACTCAACGGATCCGCTTATGATAGTGGTTTGTCCGTTATGGCATGGGAAACCTTAGCAGCTATTACAATGGTTGTCACGGCAATTTTCCTCTTACCACGCTACCTAAAAGGGGGGCTCACAACCGTTCCGCAGTTTCTTGCAAGTCGATTTGACATTCAAACAAAATCAATTACCTCTGCCCTATTTTTAACGGGTTATGTCGTTGTATTACTTCCTGTGATCTTATACTCTGGTTCCGTAGCGATCAGCGGAATGTTTAACATCCCAGAACTCTTAGGTGTTTCTCACACGACTTCCATTTGGATCTGTGTTTGGGGAATTGGTATCATTGGATCGATTTATGCAGTTTTTGGAGGATTAAAAGCAGTAGCTGTATCGGATTCGATCAATGCGATTGGATTACTTATTGGAGGATTATTAATTCCTGTATTTGGATTACTTCTCATTGGTGATGGCAGTATCACGCAAGGATTGAACGAACTTATCTCATCCAATCCTGATAAGTTTAAATCGATGGGGAGTGAATCGGATCCCGTTCCGTTTCATACACTTTTTACAGGAATGATGCTCATTCAATTGTTCTATTGGGGAACCAATCAACAGATCATTCAAAGAGCTTTGGCGGCTAAAAACTTAGTGGAAGGCCAAAAGGGATTACTCCTTGCAGCATTTATCAAAATTTTAGGTCCTATTATCGTTGTACTTCCTGGTTTGATCGCCTACCATGTATTTAATGGAGGATTGGAAGTTGCTGATCAAGCGTATCCAAAATTAGTAGCTGAAGTTCTCCCTAAAGGACTGATTGGTTTTTTTGCTGCGGTACTATTTGGAGCTATTTTAAGTTCCTTTAATTCCGTATTAAATTCTTCTGTGACACTCTTTGGGATTGACATCTACAAACAACACATCAACAAAGAAGCAGATGAAAAAACCATTGTAAAAAACGGAAAGACCTTTGGAGTTGTTCTAGCTATTGCTTCGATGTTTATTGCTCCACTGATTGCCAATGCTGGAAATTTATTTGATTATTTACAAGAAGTCAACGGCATTTATTCCATTCCAATTCTAACGATTATATTAGTCGGATATACCACAAAACGAGTACCTGCACTTGCAGCTAAAGTCGGATTAATATCTGGTTCCGTGTTATACATTATCAGTCAATTTATTCTTCAACCGAGATTTGAGAACTACCCACACTACATTGATGTGATGGCCATCTTATTTATTCTCAATGTCTTCATCATGCTCGTCATTGGAAAAATTTGGCCACGAGCTACTGATTATGTTCAAGAATACACCAAACAAGTCGACATCACGCCTTATTCAAAAGTAAAGCAAGTAGGGTTGGCGATTTGCGTCATTGTGATACTGATCTATTGGTATTTTGCATAAAATACTTTAACAAGACCTTAAAACAATTGGGCTGTAAGATTTTATATCTTTACAGCCCTTTTTAGTTGAAATGAGAAGACTTATTTACATACTAATAGCTCTAATAAGCTGTAGCATATACGCCCAAGAAGACTCTGGGAAACCCATCCCTATTGAAAGTGGAAAAGGGAACAGCAGTGGAATGCCAAAGATTAGTCCTCTCAAACAAAATAAAAAGAATCCTCTGGAATACAACAAAGAGTTTAAGATTGAACTAGAGCCTCAAAAGCGTAAAATCAATATGCTTCCCAATAATAATTTAGTTCAAGCTGGCGCGTACTTTGATTTCGACCCAAAGGTTGGTCCTCGTGAAAATGAAGTAGAAAAAGAAATCTTTGGAGATATGTTTTTAGGCAATGTCAAAGTCTATGACAAATTTGTAGGAGTGGTCTGTAGAGATCACCAAATTGTTGACGGAGATCGCGTTAAAATACTCCACAATGGAGAAGTCGTTCACGAAAATTTCTATCTGTCTGGTGCCTATAAAGGAGTGAATATCGATTTAGTCAAAGGTTATAATACGATCGAATTCGTAGCTCTCAACCAAGGAAGTTCTGGACCCAACACAGCAGAGCTCGGAATCTACGATGCGAAGGGAAACCTTCTCAAAGAAGGAGTGTGGAATCTCTCCACCGGATCCAAAGGAACTTTAGTTGTAATCAGAGAATAGTCAAACTATTCTCCTGGATGATACTTCTGTTGTTGATCCTTTAAAACATCTTCTCTATAAAAAAGTACCTCTTTAAAAGTTCCTGTTCTATACAACTGCTCTTGATCTGAAAAGTGCTTGGAATTTGGATCACCACTTTGACCACCTGCGAGTAAACTCTTTGCTTTTAGTCGCTTTCCAAACTCAACCACGGCAACAAAAGAGTTTCCTCTAGTACCGTAGATCTTTTTAGTATTGTTCGTATAACGAGCACCATAGGCAGCAAGTGCACCCCATCTTCCAGAGGCCCATCCAATTGGAATACTCGGTAAGGAATCATTAAATGCCTGACGAGTAGCTCCATCGATACGCTGGTAGCGATTTATGGCTCCCCAAGGTGTTTTCCAAGTTCCAAAATCAGATTCCAAAACTCCTATTGCTTTTGTAAAGAGTTCCACTTTCAAATTGTCATCAGCAGCTGATCCCATATACTGTAAAAATTCCATAAAACTCATTCCTGAAGGACGTTTAACCTCTTCCATAATTTGAATTGCGTAATAACGAGCGAGGCTCATAGCAATACTCTCTTCCGAAGTTCTAAAATCCCATTGTTTTAATACTCGAGCAGCCTCAATAATGTTTGGGTCGTTGCTTTTAGTTTCAACAGCAGTAACTAAACCAGGTATTAAATCAGCAAAGGCAGGTAAATAGGTGTCGTAAGCTAAATCGATGAAGCCATCTAAATCAATCTTATCCATTTTTGACAATAATTCTATGGCGTGTACTCCCCTGTGGTTTTCATCAGCTGTAGCCATATAATAAGGGTAATCTTCTTTCTTTGGACTGTACTCTTGAGCCGCTGTAAAAGGAGTTGAATTACAGTTTTGCAGCCAACCATTTGCAGGATTGAGCAGCATAATGGTTTCATCCACCTGGTGGGCTCCTTGCCAATCAGTCTGTGAAGTAGATCCATCTACTGCTTTTGAAAAGTCAAAAGCGACATTTCGCTTTGGAATAAAATTTCCATGAAAATAAGCGATGTTTCCATCACTGTCAGCGTAGACCGTATTATTAGAAGAGTTTGTTCTCATCTCCATCATTTCTCTAAAGCCTTTATAGCCCTCTTGCTTGGTTCGAATAAAAGATTGTTGGAGTGCATTGACAGGATCCCACAGCATGGCCGTTGCAGTCCACTTTCCATCTTCTATTCCTGTAATCGGACCGTGATGGGTTCTGTAGATGGGATAGGTTTTTGATTTTAAACCGCCTTCAGTGTCTTTATAAGCTAGGGAGATTTCATCCATTTGAACTGCTCTTAACTCATCGTCGTATTGATAGAACAATGAATCTGCTTTTTTAACAATGGTTTCTTTATAAAGATCCATCACATCGGTATAGGTAGAAGTATGCATCCACCCCGTATGCTCATTAAAGCCTTGGTAGACAAAAAATTGTCCCCAAGTCACGGCTCCATAGGCATTGAGCCCCTGTTTACTAACCACATGAACTTCAGGTCTAAAAAAGAATGAGGTATGAGGATTGATCAGTAGCATGGCATTTCCAGATTTGGTGTGTGATCCAGCGATTGCGATACCATTTGAACCAGCCGGCTCTTCAAATTCCTTTTCTTTTTGAATTAGTGCAACCTCCTCTGTTGACAAAGGCATTCCCTTTTCGTAAAACGATTTTATTTTCTGAATCGATACGCGTTCGATATCTCCTCCAATGGATCCTTCTGAGAAATACATCGGCATCCATGGCTCAAAACGAGTCAGTAATTTAGGAGTGACTTCAGGATGTGTATAGAGGTAATAATTGATTCCATCAGCAAAGGCATCACAGAGCTCTTGGAGCCATTTTGGAGCCGATTGATAAGCCTTAATGGCTTCTTCTTCGGTCATAAAGAGTTTTGCTCTAAGATCCGAGTAAATTGCTTCCGCTCCCTGAACCTCTGCCAATCGACCAGTAGCCCAGATATAATTCTCTTCTACTCTATTAAAATCGTCTTCGCATTGTGCGTAAAGAAGACCGAAGACCGCATCGGCATCTGTTTCCCCATAGATGTGTGGAACTCCATAAGAATCGCGAATAATTTCAATATTTTTGGATTGTGCTTCCCACTGCTGAACTTCAGTCAGTTCAGAGGTTTGACAAGAAAGGAGAACAAGAGAGAATAATACAGAAAATAAGTACTTCATGAGGGTTAAATTTTCTCTAAGATAAGAAATTCAACCAAAGAATTTGAAGTTATACTGCAGTCACACTTTCGATCTGAGGAACGTATTTTTTAATCGTCATTTCAACCCCAGATTTCAAAGTCATCTGATTGATGGAACAACTATCACAAGCCCCTTTAAAAGAAACCTTTACATGAACACCGTCCACAATATCAACTAGGTCGATATCTCCACCATCAGATTGCAAGAAAGGTCTGATTTCTTCTAGCGCCTTTTCAACGTTTATTTTTACTTCTTCTGGACTCATTCTTTATTTAGTTGAACAACCAGCCATGGTTGTAATCTTTATAGCCTCTGTAGCTGGCAATTCTTCGTTTCTCTTTACTAACTCAGATACCATATTTTTGGTCAACTGATCAAAAGCCTTATTCAATACTTCATTTTCTTGTAGTGCCGCAGGTCTTCCGACATCTCCAGCTTCACGAATTGATTGAACAAGCGGTAACTCACCTAAGAAGGGCACCTCTAAATTCTCACTTAAATTCTTAGCTCCCTCTTTCCCAAATATATAATATTTATTATTGGGAAGTTCTTCAGGTGTAAAATAGGCCATATTCTCTATGATTCCGAGTACTGGAACTTGAATCGATTCTTGTCTAAACATTGCAATTCCTTTACGAGCATCTGCAAGAGCTACCTCTTGTGGGGTACTCACAACAACTGCTCCTGTGATTGGAAGTGCCTGCATAATACTCAAATGAATATCACCTGTTCCTGGAGGTAAATCGATTAATAAAAAGTCTAATTCTCCCCAATGGGCGTCAAAAATCAATTGATTGAGTGCCTTGGATGCCATAGCTCCTCTCCAGATGACTGCCTGATTTGGCTCTGTAAAAAATCCAAGCGATAACATTTTAATTCCATAAGCCTCCACTGGAACCATTTTGGACTTTCCATCCACCGTTACTGCTAATGGTTTATGTCCAACCACATCAAACATAGTAGGCATGGATGGCCCGTATAAATCCGCATCTAAAACCCCTACTTTAAATCCTTTTTGTTGAAGGCTTACCGCAAGATTTGCGGTAACAGTAGATTTACCAACTCCACCCTTACCAGAGGCTACAGCGATGATGTTTTGAATCCCTTCAATTGGTTGACCCTTAATGAGGTTTGGTTTAGGAGCTGAAGCTTTTTCACTCACCTTTACATTTACCTGCACCTTTGCTTTTTGATATACCTCGTCGTGAATAATCTTCATGATTTCAACTTCGGTCTTTTTCTTCGCCTGTAGACTAGGGTTGTCAATTTCAACATCGACAACAACCTCGTCTCCAAAAATCACTACATTTTTTACCGATCCACTTTCGATCAAATTTGTTCCTGCACCAGGAGCAGAAATCAGTTCGAGAGCCTTGAGTATATCCTTTTTATTAAGAGTCATTTTAATGAGATTAAATTTAAATAAATCAGAGTGTAAAGATACTGCAACGAGTTGAATTTAGGAAGCTATAACTCCAAATTCGGATCCCAAAATACGACTTTAAAATCCTGTACCTGAGAATCGACAACTTCGACTCCTTCACTCTCTAAAAGTTGTTGCATTAGATTCGTTCCTTCGAAGTGATGTTTACCGCTTAGGAGTCCATTTCTGTTGACTACACGATGTGCTGGAACATCCTCTAGTCCATGAGAAGCATTCATAGCCCAACCAACCATTCGAGCTGAAGATTTAGCTCCTAAATACTGTGCAATGGCTCCATAAGAAGTCACCCTTCCATAGGGTATTTTTTTACAGACCTCATATACTCTTTGAAAAAAACCAGTTGCATCCTGTTTCATCTAACGATAGTATAATCGAATCACCGTGATCATTACCAAAATGACCATTAATGCAGATAGCATATAATTGAGACGCTTGCTAAAACGATGCTTTTCAATCTTGACATTCTTAAAATAAAGAACGTAAAAGAGTAAAACAGCAGCTGTACCAAGGGAAGCTCCCAAAACAAAAACAGTAGTATCAACCGGATTAAACTCTATCCAACCCGAAGAGCGCCACATGGCATTGATCCCTGAATAATAAGGAATCGCTAACATATTTAAACTTGCAAGAATCAACCCCTTTAAAAAATCATTTCGTTTTTTATCAGAGGCAATTTTGGTGCGTTCATCCTTGACTTTTTTTGCACTAGCGTAAAAATAAACACTGAGAATGGCAAAGACTCCGATTGCAATCTTCATCAATAGATCAATCACTTCAGGATGATTGTATAGGTATTTGGATACCTGAACCCCTATGAATGCTTGAATAAGAATGATGATACAAACCCCTAGTGTAAACAAATACGCATTCTTCTTTCCCTTATTCACTCTGATCTTTAAAGCTGTTAAATTAAGCATACCAGGAGGCATGGTTCCTAAAAAGGCCGCTGAAAAAGTGATAAAAAATAAGGTGCTGTAATACTCCATCCTAAGGTTTAAATCGCATATAGGTGATTGGTTTTCCTTGTTCAAGATACTGCTTTTCGTAGAAAGTTTGAATAGTTAACACTTCAGAGGGTGCTCCTTCGTTTTTATAGACATTGTGATTGGCGTATTGCACCTCCAGTCCAAGGCCGTGACAGAGTCCTAAGGTATAGCCGTGCATGAATTCGGAATCGGTCTTTAAATGCACTACTCCAGTGTCATTTAGGATATTTCGATAACGGTCCAAAAACACCTGATTGGTCATACGGTGTTTGGTTCTCTTGTATTTGATTTGAGGGTCTGGAAAGGTGATCCAAATTTCAGATACTTCTTTTGCATCAAAGAGATGATCGACGAGTTCTATTTGAGTTCGAACAAAACACACATTGCTAAGTCCTTCATCAATAGCAGTCTTGGCACCTCTCCAAAAGCGTGCCCCCTTGATATCAATTCCAATATAATTGACATTGGGATTTAAACGAGCGAGTCCTATGGTGTATTCTCCTTTTCCACATCCTAATTCTAGAACGATGGGGTTGTCATTGCCAAATTTAGCTTTCCAATTTCCTTTGAGATCAAGACCATTGGTCACTACTTCTTCCCTAGTAGGCTGAATGACATTGGAAAAAGTTTCGTTTTCTTTAAATCGCTTTAGCTTATTCTTGCTCCCCATTTGGATGTAGATCTTTAGATTTTTGCAAAGTAAAGGAAAATTCAGAACCTATTTCCTTTGTACTCTCAACAAATATCTTTTGATCGTGAGCTTCGATGATGTGTTTTACAATAGATAAGCCCAATCCTGAACCACCTTGCTTGCGATTTCCACTTTTATCGACCCTATAAAATCGCTCAAAAAGTCTCGGTAAATCTTCTTTTGGTATTCCCTCACCATTATCGGTAACTCTTAATAAGATTTTTTTCTTACTAATGCTTTGAATACTGATCTCTACAGTTCCATCTTGCTTGCCGTATTTAATAGCATTGTCCACCAAATTAGTAACGACTTGTCTAATTTTTTCTTGATCTCCAAACACATTAACACCAGCAGAATAATTCGTGTCAAAGGTCAAGGTTATTTTCTTTTTGGCAGCTCTCATTTCCATCATTTCAAAGACAGCTTCCACTACCTGAACGATATCAAAATTGATAGGTTCCAATTGCAATTCACCCATTTCAAGTTTGGTAATCAAATCGAGATCTTTGATAATATAAGTAAGACGGTCAGCAGCTTTTGAAGCTCTTTCAAGGTATTTTACACGAAGTTTTTCATTATCAGCTGCACCTTCAAGTAAGGTGTCTATATAGCCCTGAATGGTAAAAAGTGGTGTTTTTAATTCATGGGATACATTCCCAATAAACTCCCTTCTAAAATCATCTCTTCCCTTGAGACTTTCCAATTCAATCTTCTTGTTGATGGCATAAGTCTCAATTTCTTCTGTTAAGGATTTTACATTTGTAGTGATAATATCTCTTTTGACAGGGCTCGATTCTAAAAGTTTTAGCGTATCTCTTAAGTGCTTTATACTCCTGTAGATGACTCGTTCAATTCTAAATTGAATGACTCCAAATGAAACAACAAATGAAATCGAAAAATAAAGCAGTGAAAATCCAATGTCAAAATTTCCTTGGCCAACCAAAAAAAGGGTCGTTATAACAGTTAAAAGGCCAGAAATTGCCAATGAGGTTAGCAGGGCAAATTTGTAGGATTTTTTTTCTTTAGGTTCCATTATTTCTCAACAAACTTATACCCTACTCCTTTGACGGTTTTAAAACGCTTGTCTCCTATTTTTTCACGAAGTTTTCGAATGTGAACGTCTATGGTACGACCTCCAACAACAACATCATTTCCCCAAACGTGATCAAGTATCGCTTCTCTAGTAAATACTTTATTGGGTTTTGAAGCCAATAAGGCTAATAATTCAAATTCTTTTCTAGGAAGATTAATCACCTTTCCTTTTAATTTGATTTCATATTGTTCTCTATCGATTTCTAAATTGGATAATTGAATGCTTTCGATAGAAGATTCTTCTTTCTGTTCCGAAGTATTAAATCTTCTTAAAAGTGATTTCACCTTACTGACAAGAATCTTTGGTTTGATGGGCTTAGTTATGTAATCATCCGCACCCGCCTCAAATCCAGCCATTTGCGAATAATCTTCTCCTCTTGCGGTAAAAAAAGCTATAATAGTTTGATCCAGTTGAGGTAGTGATCTTAACTTTTCACAAGTCTCGATACCATCCATCCCTGGCATCATTACATCCAAAATGATTAATTGAGGTTGCTGTTCTTTCGCCAATGCTATTCCTTCAATTCCATTACTAGCTGTATAGACCTCATATCCAGCAGATTCTAAATTGTAAGAAACAATTTCAAGAATATCAGATTCATCATCTACAATTAATACCTTCATTAATTTAAAATTATTATTAAGATAATGCTTCAAATTTAGTGATTAATAAGCATATAGGACTTTTTATACAGAATCATAAACTTAAATTAACTTTAAGATAACATCAAAAAAAAAGCTCCTTCAGACTTGAGGAGCTTTGAAACACTTAGTTAATTCTAATTTCATCTATTGACAATCGCTTCTTTTTGATCCCAAA
>Ga0181562_10000235_pt1 | contig 44099 bp, 40 predicted proteins | sample 011ome_26_FD_139344 | JGI IMG/M metagenome (GOLD analysis project Ga0181562, IMG submission 139344) | Coastal salt marsh microbial communities from the Groves Creek Marsh, Skidaway Island, Georgia - 011511BT metaG (megahit assembly) | ecosystem: Environmental > Aquatic > Marine > Intertidal...
ACGAGATCAAGGAACTGGACGCTCTTGCCGCGCAAATGCCGCAGCATTGAGTGATTTGAGCAAGAGCAAGGGAAAGCCCTCATGAGCAAGACCGCACACAACACGCCAAAGATTGCACTCGCACTCAGCACCGCGCTGGTCAGCGTCGCACTTGCCGGTTGCACGACTTCTGCCGCGCCGCCCGCTTCTGCTTCGCTTGCAAAGGCGCAGGCTGCGATTGAAAAGGGCAAGGCTGCCAAAGCGGTTGAGTATGCGGAAGCCGCTGTCTTGGCCGATCCACGCAATGCGTCAAACCGTGCCCTGCTTGGTGCGGCCTATCTTGAAGCCGGCCGGTTTCAGGCTGCGGCGACAAGTTTTGGTGACGCGCTTGCTCTTGGCGACACCGACAACCGCACGGTTCTGAGCTATGCGCTGGCGCAGACTGCACAAGGCAACAATGCCGAAGCGATCCGCATTCTGGACCAGTATGAAGGCCAGCTCGATCGCGCTGACCGCGGTCTGGCACTTGCTCTGGCAGGTGAACCACGTGATGGCGTTCGCGTTCTCAGCAATGCACTTCGCGGTGATCAGAACACAGCCAAGGTTCGCCAGAATCTGGCCTACGCCCATGCGCTGTCGGGCAACTGGCGCGCGGCTCGTGTGATGGCTGCCGAAGATGTACCGGCCAATCTTGTTTCCGAACGCATTGCCGAATGGGCAGAACAGACCCGCCCAGAAGCTTTCCAAACGCGCGTCGCAAAACTGCTTGATGTCACGCCAACATATGATGCTGGTCAACCCATTCATCTCGCTTTGGGCAACTTCCCGAGCCAGGATGTGATGGTTGCCCAAGCTGCACAAGATCCAGTCGAGCCTCAGGTGGCGGTTGTGGAAACACAAAGCATCGAGCTAGCCGCAGTTGACGCGGATGTTGTTTCGGCTCTGATCGCAGTACCCGCTCAACCGGAGAAGGTTGCAGCTGCTGAGCAAGTTCAGGTGGTCTATGCGCCAACACCTCAGGTCGCTGCCGTACGCGTGGTTTCGAACACGGTGGTTCAGGAATTGCCCGCCAACTATCAAGCGGCAGATCGCAATCCCGCCTCTCGTTAGGCGGCCAACACCTGACAACGCCGTATGGCAGCGATAAACAACGCCACCGATGGCACGCATCTTGTCTAGCTTGGCAGCCTCTAGACACGTGACGCAGCCGAGCGTGCATGGTCGATCTATCAAAGTGGCCATTCACAACTTGACGGCCGCGATCTCGTGATCACACAGGCTGAAGTCGATGGCAAAACCTACTACCGTGCAGCCTCCACTGGCTTTAGCACGCGTGGTACGACTTCGATGTGTGCAACTATAAAGGTCGGTGGTGAAGGCTGCATCGTACATCCCGAAAGCAGCCCGCTGCCAGGCGCTATTGATCGCGGTGTTCGCTTGGCTTCACGCTAACCAACAGCTTCTCTCTCCAGCGAGAATGACCCCCGGGTGCGAAGGCGCTCTGGGGTTTTGCTTTCTTGGCTAGAACAGCCGCATCCCGCCTTTCCAAAGCGCGGTTGCACGGCCTTGCATCGGCTGCTTGTCAAACGGCGTATTGCCGGCGCTAGCAGACATTTTGGCGCTGTCGACTATCCAAGGTTTCTCAGGATCGATTAGCACGATGTCCGCCTGATATCCGGGGGTAATTTCGCCCACATCAACACCCAGGATCTTCGCCGGATTGCCGGCCAGAAGCGCAAAAGCGCGCCCAAGATCAATCACTTCATCGCGTACCAATGTCATGGTCAGCGGCAAAAGGGTCTCCGCCCCCGCCATGCCGGGTTCGGCATCGGAAAACGGCAGGCGCTTGTCCTCGGGCCCGCGCGGATCATGCCCTGAAGCGATCGCGTCAATCGTCCCGTCTGCAATTGCCGCTATAACTGCCTTACGATCAGGCTCGCTGCGCAAGGGAGGCGAAAGCCGCGCAAACGTGCGAAATTCAGCGGTCGCCAAGTCTGAGAGCATAAAGTGCGCCGGTGTTACACCTGCGGTAACGGCAACGCCGCGCGCCTTCGCCGCGCGCACCAGATCAAGCGCAGCTGCGGTGGTAACCTGGCGGATATGCAGTCGCGCGCTGCTCATCTCGGCCAGCGCGATGTCGCGCGCCACCGCCAGCACTTCGGCTTCGGCGGGCGCGCTGGGCAATCCCAGCCGGCTCGCCATTTCGCCAGCCGTCACAGCGGCATCTCCGGCCAGTCCGCTGTCCTCGGCATGACTTACCACGACCAGGTCCAGCATGGCGGCATATTGCATCAACCGCAGCATCACGCCGCTGTCTGCGATCCAGCCGCGACCGGTCGAAACGCCGCGCGCGCCGGCCTCTTTCATCAGGCCCAGTTCTGCCAATTGCTGACCGCCCAAGTCACGTGTGGCTGCCGCGAGCGGATGCACCCAAAGGTCAGGCTTCCCGCTCTTCGCGATATAGCTGACCCGGCTCGGCAAATCGAGCGGGGGGGATTGGTCTGGCATCAAAGCCGCGCGTGTAATCCCGCCGAAATGGAACGCGGGCTTGTCGACAGCGAATACACTCAGATCGACCAGCCCTGGAGCGATCACCCGTCCCCTCCCATCGACGATCTCGTCGCCATCTTGCGGTGCGATATCGCCTAGCGCATCGATCAGCCCGGCCACCAGGCGGACCGCGCCCTCTTTCACGCCCTCGCCAGTAACGACGCGTCCGTTTGTAATTGTGATGGGTGAAGCCTGCTTCATGCCCAGCTCTCCACACCGCGCGTCTCGCGCGTCAGGATATCAAGGCATGCCATGCGTACCGCAACGCCCATTTCAACCTGCCGTGTGATGATTGAACGATCGATCATGTCCGCTACATCGCTGTCGATCTCTACGCCCCGGTTCATGGGCCCCGGATGCATCACCAGCGCATCTGGCGCCGCGCGCTTCAATCGTTCCTCGGTCAGGCCGTACAAATGATGATATTCGCGCGCGGAAGGGATGAACTGCCCCTGCATCCGCTCAGTCTGCAAACGCAGCATCATCACCACATCACTGCCCGATAGCGCTGCATCGAAATCATGAAACGGCTCTGCTCCTATCGCCTCGACATTTGCCGGCATAAGCGCGGGAGGAGCGCACAAGCGTACAGTCGCTCCGAGAGCTTGCAGACACAGAAGGTTGGACCGCGCGACACGGCTGTGCAGAATGTCCCCGCATATCGTGATCGTGAGCCCGGTGAAATCCTCCGCCGTCTCACCGCGCGCCTGCAAGGCATGTCGCAGCGCGAGCGCATCCAGCAGTGCCTGCGTCGGGTGTTCGTGCTGGCCATCACCGGCATTGAGCACCGGGCAATCGACCTTGTCAGCAATCAACTGGGTCGCGCCGCTGGAAGCATGGCGGATAACAATTGCATCGGGGCGCATGGCATTCAAAGTGATTGCCGTGTCGATCAGCGTCTCACCCTTCTTCACGCTCGATTGCGCGGCATGCATATTGACAACATCCGCGCCCAGGCGCTTGCCCGCGATTTCGAAGCTCAGCAGCGTTCGCGTTGAATTTTCGAAGAAGGCATTGATAATGGTCAGGCCTGACAGCAGATCGCTGTGCTTGTTCCGCTGGCGGTTCAGACGGATCCATTGTTCCGCCTGATCCAGCACATAAAGAATCTCGTGGCGCTCCAGATGTCCGATGCCCAGTAATCCGCGATGCGGAAACGCCCTTCGCCCGGCCGGAAACCTGCCCGAACTGTCAGCCGCGGCAGGTTGATTGGCCTCGTATCCCGCCATGAATTCGCGCAACTTCGTGGCTGTGCTGCCGCGCAAATCACGGCCTGCCTTCAATTGCGACACGAACGGCTTGTCGTTCATCGCCAGCTCGCCGAAACGCGTTTCCGACATGTCATTTCGCTGGCAGAATTGTTCAATTTCAAGGAGCAAATCGTGCATATGGCGCCCTTTAAGTTGGATTTATCCAACCGTCCAGCCTGAATCGGCACAATCCACCGCTCAAGCTGTTGAACGAACCATATTGCGCACTCGACGGCATATTCGGCTAAAGAAGGTGGAACTTTGCAGCGCGCGCCCTAGTTTATGTACACAGCACCCGATTGAAAGATGACAATATGAGTTTTGCAGGCAAGGTTTGGCGGCTTCTGGTCGGGATCAAGGATGGCTTGGTTCTGCTGTTCATGCTGCTGTTCTTTGCGATGCTGTTTGCGATCCTGTCTTCGCGCCCTAGCCCCGGCATGGTTCACGATGGCGCATTGCTGCTTGAACTGGACGGCTATGTTGTCGAGGAACGCGCGGTCATCGATCCGATCCAGGCGTTGATCAACCAGCAGGCGCCTGTCACCGAATTTGAAGTAAACGAGCTTGTCCGCGCGATTGACGCAGCCGCGGGCGATGATCGTATCAAAGCGGTCGCGCTTGATCTCTCGCGTTTTCTGGGCGGTGGACAGGTCCATATGCAGGAAATCGGCGAGGCGCTGGCGCGGGTTCGCGCGGCGGAAAAACCGGTTGTTGCCTATGCGCTGGCCTATTCAGACGACGCGTTGCATCTGGCTGCGAACGCGAGCGAGGTATGGGTTGATCCATTGGGCGGCGCCATCGCAGCGGGGCCTGGCGGGTCCTTTCTGATGTTTGGTGATCTGCTCGAAGAGTATGGCGTTAACGCGCGGATCTACCGCGTTGGCACATTCAAGGCCGCGACAGAGCCTTATTCACGCAATACTCTATCTCCCGAAGCACGCGAGAACATCGGCGGCCTGCTCGCATCCTTGTGGGAAGAGTGGCAAGCCAATGTGAAGAAAGCGCGGCCAGCGGCTGACCTTGAACGCGTGACGTCGGACCCGGTGGAGTGGATCCAATCAGCCAATGGAGATCTTGCCACAGCAGCGCTGAACGCTGGTCTGGTCGACAAGATTGGCAGCCGAGTTGAATGGGGAGACCGCGTAGCGGAATTGGCCGGCAATGACAGCTGGAACGACATGCCGGGCGCCTTTGCATCGACCGGCCTCAGGCCATATCTCGCTGATGTTGGTGAGGATCGAAGTGGCCGGGCGATCGGCATCGTTACAATCGCCGGTAATGTTGTTGACGGTGAAGCGGGCCCTGGAACCGCCGGCGGAGACCGGATTGCTGAACTGCTCGACAATGCCTTGAATGATGATCTGGCGGCGCTGGTTGTCCGCATCGATACGCCGGGCGGCACCATGACCGGATCTGAGCAGATCCGTCGCGCGATTTTGCGTCACAAGGATAAGGATATTCCCATCGTGGTATCGATGGCGAACATCGCAGCGAGCGCTGGCTATGCGATCGCTTCAACCGGAGACCGGATTTTCGCTCAGCCAGAGACAGTAACCGGCTCAATCGGTGTATTCTCGGTTATTCCGACGTTCGAAGGCACAGCCGAACGGTTCGGCATCAATGCGGACGGGATCCGAACCACGCCGCTGTCTGGCCAGCCGGATATCTTCGATGGCTTCACGCCAGAGGTGGATGCCATTCTGCAAGCAAGCGTAGAGGACAGCTACCGCGATTTCCTGAACCAGGTCGCTGAGGGACGCGGAATGGACGCTGCGCGGGTGGACGAGATCGGGCAGGGCCGCGTCTGGGACGGCGGCACTGCACGCCAGCTTGGGTTGGTCGACCAGTTCGGCGGGCTGCAAGAGGCGCTCGAATGGGCCGCCAAAGAAGCGGGTCTGGAAGACAATGGCTGGCATGCCAAACGGCTGGGAAGCGCGGAAACGAGCTATGATTCGCTGATCCGGCAGATACTGACGAACAATTCGGAAGCTCGCGCGCCTGCCGGCGATATGTTCGCCGTGTTCGCGCGGCAGCAGACCGGCCAGGTCTCACGCGCGCTAGGAGATCTTGAACGATTGACAATGGTGCAAGGGGTTCAGGCCTATTGCCTGGAATGCCCGCGTGAAGTGCGCGGAACCGATGGCGCTGCGATCAAAGGATGGCTCGCAAGGCTCGGGGCAATCCTGGCAAACTAGCCGTTGTCGAAACAGCCTAGCTCTGGCCTTTTCGGGCAATCCCATTGGCTAGCATGTCATTGACAGTCGCAGCGACCTCTTCCGGCGTTCGATTGCCTTCGTCCCATATTGCAAAGCGCAGGCCAACAAAGACATTCATCCCTATCAAGGCCCAGGCGTGAATTTCGCCCAAACCGGTGCGGAATTCGCCCGCTGCGGAACAAGCGGAGCGCCCCTCGCGTCAACGCTGGGCCTCGAAGGAACGCTGACCGGCTTCTATGGCGATCCGCGCCGGGTCTTCGTGACTGGCGAGATCCGCTTCTAAGCGAGTCCCAATACCACCAGCTCTCCCTGTGGCCCTGACCTGCATCTTGCGGGTCAGGGCCGCAATCTTTGTGCAGCAAGTCCGGTTCGCGCGCTAATCACTGGAAATGCATTCTGGCCTCGTGCATAGGCGCTGCCCATGCATGATATCCGATTTATCCGAGAGAACCCGGAAGCCTTTGACGCAAAGCTGGTGCGGCGCGGGCTAGAGCCTGTATCCGCTAAGCTGATCGAAGCCGACGAGGTTCGCCGTGCCTCCGCGACGCGCCTGCAAGAAGCGCAGAACCGCCGAAACGAAGCATCAAAGCTGATCGGTCAGGCCATGGGCAAAGGCGACAAAGAAACCGCCGACGCGCTTAAAGCCGAAGTATCCGAGCTGAAGGAGACGCTGCCCGCCCTTGAAGAAACTTCACGCGCCGCAGAAAAGCAGTTGGAGGATATGCTTGCAGTCATTCCAAACCTGCCGGCTGACGATGTGCCCGATGGCGCTGACGAGAGCGACAACGTCGAAGTATCGACCTGGGGCGAAAAGCGCAGCTTTGACTTCGAGCCGAAGGAGCATGCGGATATCGGCCCCAATCTCGGCATGGAGTTCGACACCGGCGCAAAGATTTCCGGCGCGCGGTTCACATTCCTGCGTGGCGACATGGCACGGCTGCACCGCGCACTGGGCCAGTTCATGCTCGACCGGCAAACCCGCGAATATGGCTATACCGAATGCAATCCTCCCGTACTCGTCAAAGACGATGCCATGTACGGCACCGACAAACTGCCAAAGTTTGCAGAAGATAGCTTTCGCACAACGGATGATCGCTGGCTGATCCCCACGTCCGAAGTCAGCCTGACAGCTTCGGTAATGGGCGAGATTCTCGACGATAGCGCCCTGCCCATGCGACTAACTGGCCTGACGCTTTGCTTCCGCAGCGAAGCCGGTGCGGCTGGCAAGGATACGCGCGGCTTCATCCGTCAGCATCAGTTCGAAAAATGCGAACTGGTCAGCATCGTTCGTCCGGAAGATAGCGAAGCCGAACATGAACGCATGACCGAAGCTGCCGAGGCCATCCTGCAAGCGCTTGACCTGCCCTATCGCAAAGTTTTGCTGTGCACCGGCGACATGGGCTTTGGCGCGCGCAAGACTTACGATCTAGAGGTCTGGCTGCCCGGACAGGGCGCCTATCGCGAAATCAGCTCGTGCTCGAACACTGGCGATTTCCAGGCGCGGCGGATGAAAACCCGCTATCGCCCCGAAGGCGAAAAGAAGACCGAATTCGTACACACATTGAATGGATCGGGCTTGGCAGTCGGGCGGACGCTGGTCGCCGTGCTGGAGAATTACCAGAACGCCGATGGTAGCATAACAGTGCCCGAAGCATTGCGCCCCTACATGGGCGGCTTGACCAAGCTGGAGCCAGCGGCCTGATGCGCATATTAGTCACCAATGATGACGGGATCCATGCCCCCGGCCTCGCGGTGCTGGAAGAGATCGCGCGTCAATTCAGCGACGATGTATGGGTCTGCGCGCCTTCGGACAATCAGACGGGTGCGGGGCACTCTCTGACGCTGTCCATGCCGGTCCGCTTGCGCAAGCACAGCGCGCGACGCTGGTCAGTCACCGGCACGCCGACCGATGCGATCTCGATCGGCCTCAAGCAAGTACTCGACAGCCCACCCGATCTGATCCTGTCAGGCGTCAATGCGGGCGCTAATCTGGGCGATGACCTTACCTATTCAGGTACAGTGTCCGCTGCGATGGAAGGCGCGCTTGCTGGCATCAAGTCGATCGCGATGAGCCAGGTGATGAAGCAGGAACGCCCCGCTTGGGATGACCGTTTTGCCGCCGCGCGCCACTGGGGCCCGAGAGCGATTCAGCCGCTGCTTGATGCGCCGTTCGAACTGCGCACTCTGGTCAGCATCAACTTTCCCTGCCGCGCGCCGGAAGATGTCCAGGGAATGCGCGTGGTTCGCCAAGGCTTTCATGACTATGATCGCAGCAGTGTGATCGAAGCGCGCGATCCGCGCGGCCAGCGCTATTACTGGTTTGGGCTGGATGCGATTGAACACACTCCCGATCATGGCACAGATCTGGAAGCGATCGCCGATAATTGTATCTCCATCACTCCGCTACAGCTTGACCTGACCCATCATGCTTCGCTGGCAGGGCTGGCGCAGCGCTTCGAAGGGCATTAGAGCTACGACAGGAATGAAAAAGCCGCTCGACAGAATTGTGCCATCTCACCCGCAACGGCGCGTTCGCGGCAAGGGATTCAAGCCCCTAAGGCGTGCGGTCAATGTGCCGGTGTGGGGCGACCTTAGCATCCGTCTGGGCCTTGCCCTTCTGCTGCTTTCGATTGTTGTCCTGATCCATTGGTGGGATCGCGGCGGACTTCAGGATGCAGTCGATGGCGATGTCAGCTTCCTCGATGTCGTCTATTTCACGATGATCTCTGTCACAACGACCGGTTTTGGCGATATCACACCGGTTACAGATCGTGCGCGCATGGTTGAAGCGATCATCGTCACACCGATCCGCTTTGCAGTGTTCTTCATTTTCGTTGGCACAGCCTATAATTTCATCATCAAGCGCAGCTGGGAGAAGTGGCGCATGGCCCGTATTCAGGAAAACCTCGAAGGTCACATCATCGTTCTGGGGTTCGGTATCTCCGGCTCTGAGAGCGTAAATGAACTGATTGAACGCGGCACGGACGCGCGCAATATCGTGGTTGTGGACCCAAGCGAAGACCGGCTGAAAGAGGCGGAAAAGCTCGGCTGCAACGTCATTGCGGCAGACGCAACCCGCGATTCCACTTTGGAAGCTGTACGTATCCGCCAGGCGCAGAACGTCCTGGTTTCGGCAGGCCGCGATGACACTTCGATCCTGATCGTGCTGACGGTACGCCATCTTGCGCCGGACGTGCCGATCAGCGTTGTCGTACGTGCGGACGATAACGAGATACTCGCGCGGCAAGCCGGCGCGAACAATGTGATCAATCCGGTGCGCTTTACCGGGTTGCTGCTGGCCGGAAGCGCCAAGGGCGCGCACATCGCAGATTATCTGGCAGACCTCGCCTCAGTCACCGGCCGCGTCCAATTGGTCGAACGCAAGGTCACATCCGAAGAGGCCGGCAAATCCATCAGCGAACTCAGCTCGGGCGGGCGCGGTTTGCGGGTCTATCGCGGCGGCAAAGTTCTCGGCTTCTGGGAAGACGAGTGCCAGCAACTTGAGGCAGGCGATGTCGTGGTCGAGATTGTCCCGACGACGAATGGCGAAACAAACGGTGATGGCGCCTGAAGCCCTAGGGTAGATAAGCGTGCACCGTTCCCATCGCGATATAGAACAATAGCCAATAGCTCGCGTCGATAAAGAACAGCCCTTTGCTTTTCTGGCTGAAGAGATAATTCGTGCCGATAGCCGGGACAATGAACCCCAGCGCCGCACCGAATGCTGTCATGATCTTTGCGACAACTGACAAATCAGCGCCGACATCAGCATAGCTTTGAAAAGTGTGTGCCAACGTCCAGCTGGCGAGCAGCGAGAACAGTAACGCACCGCCATAGATCAGCGGCATATTGCCTTCCTTGATCTGTTCTTCGGTCAGGCCAACCGCGCCCATCCACTTTTTGCCCATGACCGGGCCATACCATATCCCGCCAACAACAAACCCTGCGAAGGCTGCGAGAAAAACACCAATCCAATTGAAGGCAAACAGATCATAACATCCTCCCCGAAATCCGGTCCGATAGAGGCTGGCTAGCGCATTTGCGCGCGCTCGTGTAGTGGGCGCGCAAACTATGAACAAAACTGCCACGCAATTACCCGAAGCCAAGAAAGTTGGCATGGTCTCACTCGGCTGCCCAAAGGCGCTGGTCGATTCCGAACGTATTCTCACGCGCCTGCGCGCCGATGGTTATGCGATGAGCCCGGATTATACCGGGGCTGACGTGGTGCTGGTCAACACTTGCGGCTTTCTCGATTCCGCCAAGGAAGAAAGCCTGGCCGCGATTGGCGAAGCGATCGCTGAAAATGGCCGTGTGATTGTGACAGGATGTATGGGCGAAAAAGCTGACGCGATCCGCGCTGCTCACCCGCAAGTTCTGGCCGTAACTGGCGCGCATCAATACGAACAGGTCGTGGAAGCAGTGCATAAGCATGCTCCACCAAGCCAAGGCCCATTTGTAGACCTCATCCCGCAGCCGGATGTAAAACTCACTCCGCGTCACTATAGCTATCTGAAGATCAGCGAAGGCTGCAATCACTCCTGTGCATTCTGCATTATCCCGGACTTGCGCGGAAAACTCGCTAGTCGGCGGGTTGATGCTGTCCTGCGCGAAGCAGAAAAACTGGTGGCGGCGGGCACGAAAGAACTGCTGGTGATCAGCCAGGATACGTCTGCCTACGGTGTCGATACACGACATGAGGCCCGGACGTGGAAGGGCCGCGAAGTGCGCGCGCATATGACCGATCTGGCGCGTGAACTGGGGCAACTCAAAACACCGGATGGCGAACAACCGTGGGTGCGCCTCCATTATGTCTATCCATACCCGCATGTCGATGCGGTGATCCCGCTGATGGCGGAAGGCTTGCTTACGCCATACCTCGACATCCCTTTCCAGCACGCTTCGCCCAAAGTGCTCAAGGCAATGAAGCGCCCCGCGAACGAAGCAAAGGTGCTTGAGCGGCTGAAGGGTTGGCGCGAAATCTGCCCCGATATCGCCGTGCGTTCGAGCTTCGTCGTCGGCTTTCCGGGCGAGACCGAAGAAGATTTCCAGTATCTGCTCGATTGGCTGGAGGAGGCTCAGCTCGACCGCGTTGGCGCGTTCCGTTTCGAGCCGGTCGAAGGTGCGCAGGCCAATGCGCTGCCCGATCACGTGCCTGAGGAGGTGAAGGAAGAGCGCTATGCCCGCGTGATGGAAGTGACCGAGCAGATCAGCGCGGCTAAACTTCAGGCAAAGATCGGCGAGACCTTGCCCGTGATCATCGATGAGGTGGGCGAGCCAGACGAAGATGGCGACATCGGCGCAGCCGGCAGATCACAGGCCGATGCGCCAGAAATCGATGGTGCGGTTTATCTCCGCAATGTCGCGGCGACGCTCAAGTCAGGTGACATTGTACAGGTCGAAATCGAAGATGCCGACGCGCACGATCTGTTCGGGGTGATTGCCTAGCCTAAAAGGGCCGCCCTAACTACTTGCCCGCTCCAGCAAGCGCACCCGTACACGCCGTATGCTGGGATGTTCTACCTCTTCACCAGCTGTCACCGCTTCAACCAGCAAGCGACCCGCCTGATCAAGATCGGGCTCAATGGTCGTAAGAGGCGGATTTGAGAGCTCGCCAGCAGGGATCCCGTCGAAACCAACGACTTTGACCTTGCCCGGCATTTCGATTCCTGCGGCCTGAAATGCTTCCAGAACTCCAAACGCAATGGCGTCACACACGGCGAACACGCCGTTAAACGCCTTGCCACTGTCGATCAGCGCTTTGGCCGCAAGGCGCCCCTGTTCGCGGCGTTCCCGACCATGTTCGATTTCAATCAGTTCCGCAGATTTGCCGAGCTTCCTGGCTTGATCGAGAAAACTGTCCGTGCGTTCGGCAAACTGGCGCTGAACCGAATCGTGCGACCCGATGCACACGAGATTCTTGCACCCGCGCTGCACAAGGTGGTCAGCTGCCAGCCGCGCACCAGCATCATTGTCCGAACTGACCCAGTCGAGATCACCCAAGGGCGAGCCCCAATAGGCGATCGGCTGGCTCGTCTCGCCCACTTTGCGGAAATAGTCCCAAGCTGCGCGATTTGCGGTGGTGCCGATCACGATCAGCCCTTCTGCCTGCCCGCGTTCGACATAGTGGCCGAACAGCTTGTCTTCGTCGGCTTGCAGAGAGACCAGGACTTCCAGCCCGCGATCCGCGGCAGCTGCGCAGATGCCCCCCAGCAAGGCGTAGGAGAACGGATTGACATCGCGCGCACCGCCGCCCGGCTTTGATATCACAACTGTCGCCAACGTGCCTGTATGCCCGCGCCGCAGTCGCGCTGCGCGTTCGTCAACGAAATAGCCCAGTTCGCTTGCGGCTTCGAGAACGCGGGTTCGCGTTGCCTCTGTAATAACCGCGGAACCAGACAATGCGCGCGAAACTGTCGACTGGCTGACGCCAGCCTTTTCAGCCACATCAAAACTTGTGACGCGCATAGGCTTGCGGGTCGCGTCCATTTCTCTCCCTTTCATGGCCGAAATTCTTGTTACGGTCCGTGCATAGCTATGCGATGCTATGGCCGAGAATTGTGCGGTGCGCTAGATGGTGGTGAGACCATCCGTGGGAGAAGCGTTTAGATGGAAGTGTCTTCGACAGGCAGCGAACAGTTTACCGCTGACCGAATCTTGCTGTTCGGGGCCACAGGTGACCTCGCGCAGCGTATGCTTTTGCCTTCGCTCAGCGCGCTGCATGCTGACGGCCTGATCGCTCCTGATTTGAAGATCATTGGCACAGCTCGGTCTGAAATGTCCGATGCGGAATTCCGCAACTTCGCCCGCGAAGCTTTGGAAAAGTATATGCCCGCCGAGCGACGCGGCGGAATGGCAGAATTCCTGAACCGACTCAGCTATCAACCGCTTGATGCAACTTCGCTGGATGGGTTCAAGGAACTGGCGGAAAAGGTCGGTGAGCCCAAGCAAGGCCTGGCAATCTTCCTGTCGACAGCACCCAGTCTGTTTGAACCGACCATAAAAGGCTTGCAGCATGCCGGGCTCGACGGCGCAAACGTGCGCATGTGCCTGGAAAAACCGCTTGGCACCGACCTTGGTTCAAGCTGCGAGATCAATGATGCAGTCGCGGCCGCATTTCCGGAGGACCGGATTTTCCGGATCGACCACTATTTAGGCAAGGAGACGGTCCAGAACCTGCTCGCGCTGAGGTTTGCGAACCTCATGTTCGAACCGATCTGGAATGCAGCGCATATTGACCACGTCCAGATCACTGTCGCTGAGACTATCGGTCTGGAATCGCGCGTCGGCTATTATGACGACAGTGGCGCACTGCGCGACATGGTGCAGAACCACATGCTGCAATTGCTTGCATTGGTAGCGATGGAGCCGCCCAGCGACTTTGACGCAACTGCCGTGCGCGACGAGAAGGTCAAAGTCCTGCGTGCCCTCCGAAAAGTTGCAGTCGGAGATACTGTAACCGGACAATATCGCGCTGGCGCAATCAGTGGCGAAGCCGTGCCGGGCTATGATGACGAACTCGGCAAGGATTCCGGCACCGAGACGTTCGTTGCGATAAAGGGCCATGTCGACAATTGGCGCTGGAAAGGCGTGCCGTTTTACCTGCGTACCGGCAAACGCCTGCCTGAGCGTGTGACCGAAATCGTAGTTCAATTTCGCTGCGTGCCGCATTCGATATTTGCTGGCAAAGGCGCGACGATGCAGCCCAACCGGCTGGTGATCGGAATCCAGCCGGAAGAGAATGTCACTTTGTCACTTATGACCAAAGTGCCCGGGCTTGACCGCGAAGGCATTCGACTTCGCCAGGTTCCTTTGGACATTGCCATGCCTGATGCCTTTGTAGGGCAACACCGCCGGATCGCCTACGAACGGCTGCTGCTGGATCTGATCGAAGGTGATCAGACGCTATTCGTTCGTCGTGACGAGGTAGAGGCGCAGTGGCAGTGGATCGATGCCATTCGCGAGGTTTGGCAATCGAGCGGGCAAACACCGAAAACCTATACAGCGGGCAGTTGGGGCCCAAGCGCCGCCATAGCGCTGACAGAACGTGACGGAGTAAGCTGGCATGAGTGAATTGAACTCAACTATTGCCAAAGTGACCGCGCGCGTGGTCGAAAAGTCGCGCGATAGCCGTCAGTCCTACCTGGATCTGATGGATCGCGAAGCGGACCGCATGCCCGATATGAATGCGGTATCCTGTTCGAATCTCGCGCACGCTTTTGCCGGTGCGGTCGAAGATCAGGAGACGCTCCGCCAAGGTACGAGCCCCAATATCGGCATCGTGAGCGCTTACAACGATATGCTGTCCGCGCATCAGCCCTATGGCCGCTATCCTGAACGACTGAAGGTCTACGCCCGTGAAGTTGGCGCTACCGCGCAAGTGGCAGGCGGCACGCCTGCCATGTGTGACGGCGTGACACAGGGCGAGGACGGGATGGAACTCTCGCTCTTCAGCCGTGATGTGATCGCGCTGTCGACCGGTGTCGCGTTGAGCCATCAAATGTATTCGGGCGTGGCGCTGCTGGGCATTTGCGACAAGATCGTGCCCGGCCTGATGATAGGTGCGCTGCGTTTCGGCCATTTGCCCGCCGTTTTCGTGCCATCTGGCCCGATGCCCAGCGGGATTGCCAACAAGGAAAAACAGCGCGTCCGCCAGCTTTATGCAGAAGGCAAGGCGACCCGCGCCGAACTGCTCGAAAGCGAAAGCGCCAGCTATCATTCGCCCGGTACTTGTACCTTCTTCGGCACCGCTAATTCGAACCAGATGATGATGGAGATGATGGGGATGCACATTCCCGGCAGCGCCTTCATCCAGCCCGGCACAAAATTGCGCCAAGCGCTGGATCGCGCCGCGGTGCATCGCTTGGTCGAGCTAGCCGGGACGCGTGAACGCAAGATGGCAAAGATGGTTGACGAAAAAGCGATCATCAACGCTGCCGTCGGCCTGCTCGCCACCGGCGGATCAACCAACCACGCGATCCACATCCCCGCAATGGCTCGTGCAGCGGGCGTTCAATTCGATTGGAATGATCTCAGCGAGCTTTCCAGCGTCGTGCCGCTGATCGCGCGCGTCTATCCCAATGGCGAAGGCGATGTGAATCATTTCCATGCCGCAGGCGGGATGGGATATGTGATCCGCGAATTGCTCGACGCAGGTCTGGCGCACCGCGACATCCTGACCGTGTGGGATGGCGATCTTTCGACATACGGTAAAGAACCAGGCCTCGACGAGAATGACGAGCTCGTCTGGCGCGAGGTCGGGTCAAGCGGCGATGAAACCATGCTCAAACCCGCCAGCGATCCGTTTCAGGCCGATGGCGGCATGCGGCTGGTACAAGGCAATCTGGGCCGCGGCTGTTTCAAGTCCTCCGCAGTTGCCAAAGAACGCTACACTGTCGAGGCACCGTGCCGCGTATTCGAAGATCAGCCTTCTGTCGCAGCGGCGTTCAAAGCGGGCGAGCTAGACAAGGATGTTGTGGTCGTGGTCCGTTTCCAGGGACCGCGCGCCAATGGCATGCCTGAATTGCACAGCCTGACGCCGCCGCTCGGCGTCTTGCAGGATCGCGGGTACCGCGTTGCGCTGGTGACTGATGGCCGCATGTCGGGCGCATCGGGCAAGGTCCCCGCCGCGATTCATGTCACACCCGAAGCGCTCGGCGGCGGACCGCTGGCCAAACTGCGCGATGGAGACATTGTGCGTGTATGCGCAACGACCGGCGAGCTTTCGACCACCGCCGATCTCGACAGCCGGGCACCCGTGGCCGATCCAGCGGCGGATGCGGGCGTAGGGCGTGAGCTTTTCGCCATGTTCCGCAATCTGGCAGACGGCGCGGAGCAAGGCGGCAGCGCGATGCTGAAAACAGCGGGGCTTTGATGAGCGGCGGCGTAACCGAGATCGTTACCGTCGATATCGGCGGCACACACGCGCGCTTTGCCTTGGCTCAGATCGCCGCCGATGGCGCGATTACGCTGGACGAGCCCGAAACACTAAACACCAGTGATCATGCGAGCTTTCAGACTGCATGGGAGGATTTCCGCAAACGCAAGGGCGGCTCGCTTCCGTCTGCTGTCACTATGGCTGTCGCCGGGCCGGTAAAGCACGATCTGATCCGCTTCACCAACAACCCGTGGATCATCCGCCCGCCATTGATCGAGGAAAAGCTGGGCTGCACGCATTTCACGATCGTGAATGATTTTGCTGCTGTTGCGCACGCTGCAGCACGCGCACCGAACGAACAATTCCTGCGTCTGGCGGGACCCGAAGAGGATCTGCCTGCTTCCGGAACCATTAGCGTTGTCGGCCCCGGCACCGGGCTTGGCGTGGCGCACTTCTACCGCGATGAAGACGGAAGCTACCGCGTCCAAGCCACCGAAGGTGGGCACGGCGACTATGCCCCGCTCGACAGCATTGAAGACGCCATCCTCGCGCGGCTGCGCAAGAGGCACAATCGCGTGTCTGACGAACGCGTCGTATCGGGCCCTGCAATTGTCGAAATTTATCAGACGCTTGCCGCCTTGGAGCACCGCTCGATCGATCCCGACCTTGATGACCGCGCGATCTGGACACGTGGCACGACAAACAAAGACAGCTTAGCATCGGCGGCTGTGGATCGCTTCTGCCTGGCTTTGGGCTCGGTCGCAGGTGACATCGCATTGGTCCAAGGCGCCAGTGGCGTCGTGATCGCGGGCGGCCTCGGCTATCGCATCCGCGACACACTGCTCGCGTCGGGCTTTGCTGACCGTTTTGCCGCCAAAGGGCGCTTTGCCGGAATGATGGCGAACATGCCTGTTAAACTGATTGTTCACCCGCAACCCGGCCTGTTCGGCGCGGCAGCGGCATTTGCAAGGGAACATTCGAAATGATGGACGTGGAAAGCGTCATGCGCTTGGCACCTGTTGTGCCCGTGATCGTGATCGACGAGCTAGAACATGCTGTGCCGTTGGCCGAAGCACTGGTCGCGGGCGGACTGCGCGCGCTTGAAGTCACCTTGCGTACCCCTTTGGCACTCGATGCGATCAAGGCAATGAAGCAAGTGCCGGGTGCGGTAGTGGGCGCGGGTACTGTGACGAATGCAGACGAATTGGAAGACGCGCTGGAAGCAGGCGCGGAATTCATCGTCTCGCCCGGACTCACAGAACCACTTGCACGCGCAGCAATCGCTTCGCAAGTCGCCTTCCTGCCCGGAACAGCGGACGCCAGCGATATCATGCGCGGGCTGGATCTGGGCCTGAGGCATTTCAAATTCTTTCCCGCTATGGCGGCGGGTGGCTTGCCCGCGTTAAAGGCGCTGTCCGCGCCATTCGGCCATGTAAAATTCTGCCCAACAGGCGGGATCGGGCCAGACAATGCGGCAGAATGGCTTGCCCATGACGCTGTGCTGTGTGTGGGCGGCAGCTGGGTTTCGCCGCGCGGCGTGCCGGATAAGGCCATGATTGAAACGCTCGCCCGCGATGCGGCGCAGCTTGGTTCATGAAGAATGTCAGCGATCTTCTTGAACATCTGAGCGGCCTCCATGCGCGTACGCGAGAGACGCCACTGTTCAATCCTGTCTTTCAGCTGGGCCTTGATCTCTCTCGCAAACTTGAATCGAGCGAGATCAATCTTGATGCGATCGAGGCGCTGGTCGCGGAACTGGAATGCCAGAGCATGCAAAGCCGCGCCAAGCGCTTGCGGCGATTGGTCGCACCGGTTTCGCCAGCAAAGAACCATGCCGCGCTGGCGGCCGCGCTGACGGAAGAAGATTTCGACGCCTTGCGTGCGCGCTGGGAACGCCCGCAACTGCACGCGGTGTTCACCGCCCATCCAACCTTTCTTCTAACGCCGGCGCAATCGGCAGCGGTTGCCGATGCTGCGAGCAGCGAAGAAGATATCGGCGCGAACGCCTGTGCCGCCAATGCCGACCGCCCAGCAGTGACACTGGAATACGAACATGGTCGCGCCATGCGCGCGATTGCCAATGCGCAGGATGCGCGCGATGCCATTGTTGGTCAAGTGCTAGAGCAAGCCGCAGACAGGTTTCCCGACCAGTGGCACGACTTTGCGCCGCTGCCTTTCCGTTTTGCGAGCTGGGTCGGTTACGACATGGACGGACGAACCGACATCAAATGGTTCGATTCGATCGGCTTCCGATTTTCTGAAAAAGTTGCGCGATTACAGCGCTATACAGCATCTCTTGAAGCTATCGACGAGCAGCACGCGCTCCTTGAGACACTGCGCCCTGCCCGCGCCTATGCTGAAGCGAGAGCTGCCGATTTCGCGGAAGACTTGAGCGAGCCCGAGGCATTGGCGAAAGCGGCAAACACGCTGACAGCGGATCATCCGCACAAACTGCTCAGCCTAGCGCCGATCATCACATCGCTGGAAGAAGAAGCGGCCGGTGCTGACGTGGCGCGCGCAGTGCAGCTCAAAACGCTTGCTGCAGGGATGCGTGCCGACGGACTTGGCATGGGCTGGATCCATTTCCGGGTAAATTCAAGCCAGCTCCACAATGCGATCCGTCGCCGGATTGACCCGGACAACACGCTCGACCTGGCCAGCAAAAGCGCCATGGTGGCGCTGCGCGACATTCTTGCCCGGGTTAAGCCGCTGCGGACCAACTTTGCCGCACTGGCGATCGAGAGCTCGACCGCGATCCGCCAATTCATCGCGATGGCGCAGATCATCGAGCATATCGATGGGGACGCACCGATCCGCATGCTGATTGCGGAATGCGAGCAGCCCTCCACGATTCTGGCGGCGCTCTATTTCGCCAAGCTGTTCGGGATCGAGGACAAGGTTGATGTCTCCCCCTTGTTCGAGACAGAGGGCGCGCTTGAGCACGGTGGGCGTTTCCTGGATGCCCTGTGCCGCGAAGAAATCTATCAAGACTACGTGCGCAAACGTGGCCGGCTGGCAATCCAAACGGGCTTCTCCGATGCGGGACGGTTTGTCGGGCAATTGCCCGCCAGTCTGGCGATCGAGCGGCTGCAGGGTCGCCTGAGCGAAGCGATGGACAAGAATGGTCTGAACGATGTTGCAGCGCTGATCTTCAACACTCACGGCGAGAGCATGGGCCGCGGAGCGCATCCGGACAGTTTCGAAGACCGTCTGACCTGGCCGCTAAGCCCGTGGGCCAAGCGACGTTTCGTGCGCGCAGGAATCAAGCTTGAGCCTGAAGTCAGCTTCCAGGGCGGCGACGGCTATATGTTCTTCGCAACGCCAGAGCTGGCGCGCGCAACACTGACCCGGATTGCCGATTTGCAACCTGCCCATACTGATCCAGATGCGCCGGCTGATCCGTTTTATCGGCGCACTGATCTCAGCTTGGACTTTTATCGCGCAATTCGCCGCCATCAGCACGAGCATCTGGAAAGCCAGACCTATTCGCGCGCGCTGACGGCCTTTGGCCTTGGGCTACTGAATTCCACCGGCAGCCGCGTTTCCCGCCGCCAGAGCGATATTCGCGCTGACCGCGAGATGAGCCTGCGCCAGATCCGCGCCATTCCGCACAACGCGATCCTGCAGCAGCTGGGCTATCCGGTGAATATCATTTCCGGCATCGGCAGCGCGGCAGATGGCAATTATGAAGAGCTTGCAGCGCTGATCATGGAAAGCGAGCGCGGGCGCCAGCTGATCCGGCTGGCGCGAAGCTCCAACGCGCTGGCAAGCATCAAGACGGTTGCTGCGCATGGCGAGCTGTTCAACAGCGCTTATTGGGCCAGCCGCCCTTATCGCGGCATAGAAGGCCACCTGTCCGATGCCTGTGAGGCGCTGGCAGAGTATCTGACCAAGGATGACCGTGCGGGCGTGTATCGCCGGCTGGCATCGCGGCTGCGGGTTGATGCGCTGAAGCTGCATCGCCTGCTCGATCTGATCCCGGACGAGAATCCGTTAGAGGATCGTGAGAATATCCGCCGCACGATCGGCGCTGCACAAGCGCTGCGTTTGGCGTTGCTGCAGCATATGTTCCTGCGCGCTGTATCGGTGCCGGTTTTCAGCCGGGCAAACGATATCAGCCGCGATGATGTGTTGGAGATGGTATTCTCGCTGCGCGTCGACGATGCTTTGGCGGAAATGCGCCGGGCCTTCCCAACGCACTTCCCGCGGATGACCGATTTCGCGGTCGATGCCCCCAGCGACTATCCCGACAGCACCGGCGAAAGCTACGCCAATATCGCGCGCGACTATATCGATCCGATCGAGCGCGCATACGGGCTCTGTTTGAGGCTATCTACCGCTATTGCAAACGTGTTCGGCGCGCACGGCTGAGTCTAGGATCGACGCGGCGGCTCGGGTGAAAAGTTGAGGAACTGTCCGTCATCCTCAGACCGCAACTCGACCATCACGCCCGCCACATTGCGCTTGCGTTGATTGGAGAATTTGTCGTCGAGACTGGCAATGTCGCTACCCCGTGGGTCACCGCCCAGCTCCTTGATGGCGCGGGTCATCAGACGCAGTCTCGTCTCACGCATCGGGTGTAATGGTAGCCGGATAGCATTGCGTGTGCGCTGTGCATTCTGTTCCCAGAACCGCTGAACCTCATAATCCAGAGCTTCATCCGCATCGGCCAGATGTTGCGCGGATTGCGCAATCGCCAACGGGTCAAGCCAGTCGGCGTCAGCCAGCGCCTGCCGGATCCGCACTCTGTCGAAACGATCATTCTGGTTTGATGGATCTTCTACCGCGTGCAGCCCGGCTGCCGAGACCACGCTTTCCAGCTCTGCTCGACGAAAGCCAATCAAGGGCCGGACAATGCGCAGCCCTCCTGCTTCGGTCTCATTAACCCGGCGCACGCCTGCCAAACCGGCAACGCCGCTTCCACGGTTCAACCGCATCAGCAGGGTTTCGGCCTGATCGTCCGCATGATGTGCCGTCATGATAGCCGCCAGACCGCAATCACTCACCCAGTGCTCAAGCGCTGCGTATCGTGCTTCACGCGCTTGAGCCTGCAAGTTGCCCTCGGGCACCTGAACGGACAGCACAGCGCACGCAATATCCCGCTCAGAGCACACCTGCTCGACGAAGGCGCATTCGCTTTTCGCTTCTGTCCGCAGGCCATGATCGACGGTAGCCACCTCGAATTGCTCCGCATACACAGCATGGGCCATAAGCAGCATCGCCAAGCTGTCCGGACCGCCAGACACAGCCAAGCCGAAGCGTTGATCACCCAGACCCGCGCGTTCGACCTCGGCGCGAAACCGCCGGGTCAGTTCCGGATCGAACGCCGTATCAATTACAGGTCACTTTCTGGAGGCTTGCTTCATATTGATCTTGAAGCCGCCCGCTCGCCAGCGCCGGATAGGTGTCGCCGAATTCGGCGAGCGCGATGCACGCGCGATTGGTATCTTCCAGAGCAATCATCGCGTCTGCGAGAAACAGCAAGCTGTCACCGGCCCGTGCTGCCTGCTTGTCCACCTGGTAATTGCGCAAGAACCAAGGCGCGGCCTCGCGTGCCTTGCCATCATCCAGATAGGCGCGACCAAGCAGGTTGCGGCCATATGTAGCGCGCCAGTGATCGGGATGCTGATCTACGAACAAGCGCAATTGCTGCTGCGCTTCCGGATAGAAGCCCGCGTTCCATAAACGGAATCCATAGGTGTATTCATCATCTCCCGCATCGTCGGTTTGCGGCTTCATGATTTCTTGAACACCGGCGAGCCGTTCCTCGCTTGGTCCCGCGGTCTGCGCCGGCGCAGGCTCTGCTGTTTGTGCTGGCCGCGCTGGTTCGACGGTCGATGCGCCGCCGGTCATCGCTGACAGATTGCTCTGCGTCGCCGGAGCTTCCTCGGCTGCCGGTTCCACAACTGGTGCCGGATTGTTGGCAGCTCCCAGCGCTTCCAAACGTTCCTCAAGCAGCATCACGGCATTTCGGTTCTCTTCACCGGCTGCCGTCAATCGCTGCATTTGCGCTTCGATTGCATCAAGCCGCGCGAGAATGTCTGTCACAGCGGTGGTCGAAGTCGCGCTGGATGGATTCGATGGAGTGCCTTGCTGCGTGTTGATCTCTGGTTCGAAAAACCGTGCATCCCCGCCCGGAAACACCTGGCGTTGCAAAGCCCGGATCTCTGCTTCGATCTTGCGCACACGCGCTTCTGATACATCGTCCTGCGCCAGCGCAGGTACCGGCGTGGTCGCAATAACAGCACCGGCCAGAGCCAAACCAGCTAAATTCTTCAATTGGGGCAATTTCACTTCGAGAGCTCCTCGATCTTCAATGTTCTGCAAATAATGGTTTGCAGATGAACCTCAGGCGAAACTTGCATCATCCGGACGACAATTGTCGACCCGACAGCATGCCAAAATGGTGGGAATCCTTGCGTAAGCTCTTATTCGGGAGCCTCTGATGCGGCCCCGCTATCTATCGCATCCGGTTCCGGCGCTTCCGTCATTCGATCACGAAGGGCGTTCGCTGTAATCGGTATGTCGCGAATGGTGACCTGTTCTTCCGCCAGTGGTTCAACATCTTGCCCGCCGATTGTGACGGCAAAAGCATCAGGCCGGCCAGTCCATATTCGCGGGTCTCGCGCGTCAGCGGGAACAGCAAAGCTCTCGCCCATTGCCATCAGCTTTTGCTGAAGCCTGCGTCCGCCCGCCTCGTAAAAGCTAACCCATATGCCGTCTTCCAAGGCGGTAAACACCACCTGATCGGGCGCCGTACCATCAACCAAAGCGCCAGATGTCGTTTGCGCATCCGACAGCGTCGCGACGTCGGCACCGGTGACACTGTCTTCTTCAGCGACCAGAGGTGCGGGATCAGCGCCCGGCGCCATAAACCGGGCGTAAAAGGCGTAACTACCTGCTGCCAGCAGCAGCACCGCGATAGCCGATGCCCATACTACAGCGCTGGGCGGAGCTTTGGCTGGGTCACCAGGCTCAAACGCAGGCGTGTAACGAGGGCGTTGCTCGGTTTGATTGTCCAGCTCAGCGCGGAGCGAAGCGACTATTTCGGCTTCGTCCAAGCCCAGGGCGCGTGCGTAAGTCCGTGAAAAGCCAAAAACATAAGTACGTGCCGGTAACTCAGAAAACTGATCTTGCTCAATCAGTTGCAAGTGCCGTTCAGAGATGCGCGTGCTTGCGGCAACCTGAGCAAGCGAAAGACCCTTTTCCTCGCGCGCTCGGCGCAATCGGCGTCCGACGCCCTCTAATGGGAGTTCGTTATCCGGCTCGATATCTATTTCCTCAACCATTAGGTGCGACCCGATTTTCGTGTTGGCTACATGACTGTCATGGCTCTTTCGTGTCAAGCAGCCCGCCATACAGACAGACCTAAATCAGATGAAGCGAGCGAGATGTCAGAGCGACTGCTGTTTGCAGCCTCGTAGGCAGCGCTTAATCGGTCTCGATACCGCGCTTAGCCGCCCAGCCCTGAAGATTTTTCCGCAAGTCGGTTTGCGGGTCGGACAGCCAGCCGGTCATTGCTTCGGTAATCTCTCCAAGATCCACCCTGCGCACCAATTCTTTGATTGGACCTACAGCCGCAGGCGTAATCGACAAACGCCGGTATCCGAGGCCGAGCAAGGCGAGTGCTTCCAAACGCCGTCCACCCATCTCGCCGCAAACGCCCAAGTCAACCTGATGCCCCACCATGCTCGACGAAATCCGGCGCAGAAAACGCAGGATCGATGGGCTTAGCCAGTCATAACGCTCTGCCAATTTTGGATTGGCGCGGTCTGCTGCAAACAGGAATTGTGTCAGATCATTGGTTCCAACCGACAGGAAATCGACCCGTGGAAGCATCAAATCCAGGACCTCTGCCAGTGCGGGCACTTCCAACATCGTCCCGTAGCGGATCGTATCCGGCAAATGCTTCTTCTGCTTCCGCATATGCTGGATTTGCGCTTCGAAAACCTCCTTGGCCGCATCGAATTCCCACGGCTCGGAGACCATCGGGAACATCACATGCAATTCTCGCCCGGCGGCCGCTTCAAGCAGCGAGCGCGCCTGCACTTTCATCAGCCCGCCGCGCTCGAGCGCGAGCCGCAATGCCCGCCACCCCATCGCCGGGTTTTCATCATGTTCGGACTGTTCGGACTGAAGGTAAGGCACGGCTTTGTCACCGCCGATATCGACAGTGCGAAAAACTACAGGCTTGTCGCCTGCTGCTTCTAGAACATCGCGGTACAAACGGGTTTGTCGTTCGCGCTGAGGCAAAGTAGCCGAAACCAGAAACTGGAACTCAGTTCGGAACAGCCCCACGCCATCAGCGCCAGTCATCGCGAGTGCAGAGATATCGTCGCGAAGACCAGCATTTATCATGACCTGAATGCGCGTACCGCAACGGGTGAAGGGCTCTACATCGCGCAGCTTGGCGTACGCTGCCTGTTTCTCACGCGATTTCTCGAACCGCGTATCGAATGCGTCTGCAACCTGCTGTGATGGCCGGATCGTGGCTGTCGCCTGGTTCGCATCGAGCAGAATTTGATCTCCGTCGCGCACAATTCCGCGAATACCGCGCGCACGACCCAACACCGGCAGCCCCATCGCACGCGCGACAATCACCACATGCGATGTGAGCGAGCCTTCCTCCAGGATCACGCCCTTCAAGCGGCGCCGATCATATTCGAGCAATTCGGCCGGGCCCAGATTTCGCGCGATCAGGATAGTGTCTTTGCGCAGACCTTGCGATGCTGCGGTGCCCAGCTGGCCAGACACGGTCCGAAGCAGCCGATTGGAAAGATCCTCAAGATCATGCATCCGGTCCGCGAGCAAGGGATCATCAATTTCCCGCATGCGCATACGCGTGCGTTGCTGCACGCGCTCGATCGCAGCTTCCGCAGTCAGGCCGGAATCGATCGCTTCGTTGATGCGACGCCCCCACCCTTCATCATAAGCGAACATCTTGTATGTTTCGAGCACCTCGTCGTGCTCTCCGCCCACGCCGAACTCGGCTTGGCTTGCCATATTGTCAATCTGCTCGCGCATCTTGTCAAAGGCGCGATAGACACGCTGCCGCTCTGCTTCGATGTCGTCTGCAACAATATGATCGATTGTGATGCGGGGTTGGTGATAAACGGCGAAACCGCCGGCCAACCCTTTGACCAAAGCTAGGCCGGTAATGTTCTGCGTGCCTGTCTGCGCTCCGCTAAGGCCGCGTGCGTCTTCCTCGTCGACCAGTTCTGCATTCGAGATCAGCTCTGACAGAACCATGGCCGTGGTTTGCAGCGCTTCGATTTCGACGTCTTCGTATTTGCGGGGCTCAACATGTTGCACGCACAATGTGCCCACCACACGTTCATGGTACACGATTGGCACCCCGGCAAAGGAATGGAATTTCTCCTCACCGGTTTCCGGGCGATATTGAAAGTCGGGATGCGCCTTTGCCTCGGCCAGGTTCAGCGTTTCATTGTTTGCGGCAATGGTCCCGGTAAGCCCTTCTCCAATCGCCATGCGTGTCACGTGGACAGCGCTTTTGTTCAAACCGCGGGTCGCGAACAGCTCCAGCATGCCTTCGCGCAGCAAGTAGATCGAGCAGACCTCGCTATCCAGGCTTTTGCCAACAATCTCGACCACACGGTCAAGCTTGGCTTGCGCATGCAAACGCGAAGCCATGACCTCGTGTAAACGAGTCAGGATCTGACGGGCCGAAGCTGCTGCTGTCATATGAAAACCGCTATAGCAGGTTGGTAGCGAAGCGAAATCCCGCCCGACAACAATTTTATCTCAGTTCGGCGACTATCCGTTCCAAAACGGCAGTGGAGCGATAATGCTCAGGCTTCGGCGAGCTCTTGCTTGATTTGCAGCTTTTGTTTCTTGAGCATCTGGATCGTACTTGTGTCCGGAGCTGGTCGGTTCATTTCCTCGCGCAATTGCGCTTCGAGACCTGCGTGCTTGTTCTGTAAAGCTTGGACATGTGTCGATACCATTAAGGCTCTCCTCTTCGAGTGATTACCGCAAAGCGACTCGCCTACGCGCGGACGAGCCGCGAAAGAGCATGAAACCATAGAATCGCTATCTTGAAAAGGCTGTGGCGTTACGTATGCGTTGCGCAACAATGTAAAAACGACGAAGCGATAGCGAAGGAGTGGGGCAAGTGAACGAGCAAGAGCTTAGAAAACGGCTTGAATTGCTTCGTTCGGAGCACCGCGATCTGGATGCTGCGATTACCGCGCTGACGGAATCCGGTTCGCAAGACCAACTTCAGATTGCACGCTTGAAGAAACGAAAATTGCGCCTGAAGGACCAGATCGCAATCTTCGAAGATCAATTGCTACCTGACATTATCGCCTGATTTTTCATCAACCTAAGTGTTTATCTTGGATAATTTGCCTCAATCCGTTCCGGTTTGGGACACGCATAGGCAAAGGCGCGGAAAACATGGTTGCCAGACTGGACGCAGGACGAAACTCCATCTTAACCCAGTTTCATGACGCGCCCTTCAAACCTTTCCCGCCCGATTATTGAATCGCTCTACAGCGAGGCATTGCTGCTGGCTGATGAAACGCGCGCCGTGTTCGCGATGGGGATGGGGGATGCCGCACCCGACGCAAGCGACCGCTTGCGACTGGCGCTTTCGAGCGAAGGGCTGAAAGCCACGACACGCATGATGCATGTGCTGGCGTGGCTGCTGAACCAGCGTGCTTTCTTTTCCGGCGAGTTGAGCGAGAATCAACTTCGCCATCACGGGCGCCTGCCCGATGACAGGCCAAGCAATGCAGACGATCTTGAACTGCTCGAGACTGAGACCCGCGCGTTGATCGAAGAAACGATTAAACTGCACCGCCGCATTGCACGTTTGGATCAAGCATGGGCTGACGAGTTCGAAACGCAGCCGGTCGTACACGCGCTGCGCGCGAGGCTCGACCGCGCCATCAATATGCGCTGACCCGTCCTAGGCTGCGATCAAAGCCTTCTTCCAGGCTGCCAATCGACCTTCGCGCACGTCGCTATCCATTGCGGGGGTAAAGCTTTGCAGATTGCCGCGCAGCGCCGTTGCCGCTTCGTTCAAGTCGGCGTAAATGCCAGCGCCAGCTGCTGCGAGCATGGCTGTGCCCAGAGCTGTCGTTTCCACGAATTCAGGGCGCTCGACAGTCAAATCGAGCATGTCGGCCAAATCTTGCGCCATCCAGTTGTTCGCGCTCATCCCGCCATCGATACGCAACGTTTCCCAAGGTGCGCCATCGGCGGCAAAAGCCATTGCCAGATCGTGGGTCTGATGGGCCATCGCCTCCAGTGCCGCACGCGCCAGCTCAGCCTTGCCAGTTGAAAAACTAAGACCGTTTATCACGCCGCGCGCCTCTGCCTGCCAATGCGGCGCACCAAGGCCGCTCAGCGCTGGCACAATCGTAACCCCGCCACTGTCGGGAATAGACCGCGCAAGCTCTTCTGTCTGACTGGCGACCTCAACGATGCCAAGCGAATCGCGCAGCCATTGGATCAGGCTGCCCGCCACGAATACGGAGCCTTCCAGCGCGTAGGTACGCTGGCCATTGATCTGATACAGGACAGTGCCCAGCAAGCGGTTGGTCGAGCGCGGAATCTCGCCGCCTTTGTTGGTCAGCACGAAAGCGCCAGTGCCATAAGTTGACTTGGTCTCGCCCGGTGAGAGGCAAGCCTGGCCAATGGTGGCCGCCTGCTGGTCACCTGCAAGGCCAGTGATAGGGATCCCGCGCCCTAGCCATTCGGCGCTTGCGACCGCGACCTCCCCCGCATTGTCGACAACTTCAGGCAAGGCCGCATGCGGAACGCCGAACAATTCGCAAAGTGCCGGATCGAACGACGTGCCGCCTAGCTCCAGCAACAAGGTTCGGCTGGCGTTGCTCGCATCCGAGATGTGCGCTCCACCTGAAAGTTTGAAGATCAACCAGCTTTCGATAGTGCCAAATGCCAAAGTGCCCATTTCCGCAGCTGCGCGAACCGCGGGTTGATTTTCAAGCATCCAGCGCATTTTCGTGCCAGAGAAATAGGGGTCAAGCAGCAATCCTGTTCGTGCCTGAACATCACCTTCGTGCCCCGCTTGGCGCAATTCCTGACATGATGGTTCCGTTCTGCGGTCCTGCCATACGATCGCCTTGCAGAGCGGTTCGCCCGTGGTCTTATCCCATGCGACCACCGTTTCACGCTGGTTGGTGATCCCGATGCACGAAATGCGATCAGCTCCGCCCGCCTGCTCAGTAACGTCGCGCGCACAAGCGAGCGTCTTGTCCCATATTTCCGATGCGTCATGCTCAACCCAGCCGGGTCTTGGATAATGCTGTTCCAATTCGCGCTGCGCCACATGATGCAGCTTGCCTGCGGAATCGAACAGCATCGCGCGCGTCGAAGTGGTCCCTTCGTCCAGCACCAGAATGAAGTCTGACATAATTCTCCCCAAATTCGCTGGCGTGACATGTGCACGACCATCCTTCATATGCAAGTCATGGCTTTACCACCCGAACCTTGGCCCACGGGCATCGCCGAGCAATGCGAGCCGCTGGTGCGGCGCGTCCTCGCCCCTAACCCGTCACCTTACACTTACACCGGCACGCAGACCTATATAGTGGGCAGTGCTGGCGATGTGGCGGTGATTGATCCGGGCCCAAACGAACCTGACCATATTGACGCGATCATGGCTGCGCTTGGTGATGCCAAAGTAACCGCCATCATGTGCACGCACACACACCGCGATCACTCGCCAGCGGCAGCCCCCTTGGCAGAGCGCACCGGCGCGCCGATCGTGGGTTGTGCTCCGCTGGTGATCGACAGCGATCTGCCGCGTTCGGACGAAGCATTTGACACCACCTATGCGCCAGACTGCGTGCTGGAAGATGGCGAGGCGATGACCGGCGAAGGCTGGACCTTGCGCGCGGTTCACACGCCCGGGCACACATCAAACCACCTTTGCTTCGCGCTGGAAGAGAGCGGCGCGCTGTTCACTGGAGATCATGTGATGGGCTGGTCAACCAGCGTGGTGATCCCGCCTGATGGCGATATGGGCGACTATATGGCGAGCCTTGAACGGCTGCAAGCACGCGAGGACAGGGTCTATTATTCTGCGCACGGGGCGCCGATCGAAAAGCCGCTCCAGCTGGTACGCGGAATGATGGGCCATCGCCGCCAGCGCGAAAACCAGATTCTGCGGCTATTGGGCGAAGAAGCTCGCACGATCCCGGACTTCATTCCGGTGATGTATAAGGGCTTGGACGAGCGCTTGCACAAAGCCGCACAAATGAGCGTGATGGCGCATCTGCTCGATCTGGAGAAACGTGGGCTCGTTGCTCAGGGTGAGAACGAAGTCTGGCAGACAAACTAGCGAGATTTAACTGGGAGCTGGAACGTCCGAAACTGGGGTGGAAAGCGGACGTTAAGCGGCCAGCGCCTCGTCCATGCTTTTCTTGTGAAGAAAGGTCTCCGGTGAAATCGCATCAGGTTCGAGGTGCCCATGCTCCGAAGCGATTGCAGTCAAGATTGACCACCTATCCGAGGGCTTGCCACCTGCCTCCTTGAGTGTTCGCACATTCAGCGGTGCAGTCCTTCTCGTCAAATCCCCAAATGTTTGGATTCCATTCGGCCAACGGCCCGGATCGCGCCAGATCAGGAGCAGGCCAGCACATGCGACAATTGCGAACATCAAAGCGGCGGACCAATAGGAGTTGAACAGGGTCACGATTGAAATGAAGCCGCCAGGAAAGAGCAAGCAGCTTCCGACAACGCCAAGTTTGTCGAGAGAATGTCAGGGCAGTCGAAGATTACTTCGTGCGGCAAGCAGATCGAAAAAAGCACTTGGTGTTAGACCCAAAGTGTCAAGGTCTGTGCTTGGTCGAAGAGAACGTTTGTCGTTCGGCGCGAGTGCCTTTCTCAACCTGTAGAACGTCATCGCTGAAGCACAATTTCCGCCTTGGGCTTCCCAATCGGAGGTGTGGGAACACACGACGTCATAGACGTCACCAACCGTGCAGCAGCCCTCTGCTTCTTCATCCGTCATATTGAAATTGAAGACCGCCTCAAGCTCTTCGATTGTGCGTTCGCGCATCGGCGTGTCGGCTTGCGCCGGACAGTATGCTTCAGTGAGGTTGAGCTTGTACATCGCAATCATCTCCCGCCAATCTGGCTACCATAGCTGCGACCTAAAGCACTCGCAAAATGCCATATTCTGCCTATATGGGAAGCGAATTCCCTGATCTTACCGGATATGATTGATGAGCGTAGAAACCAAAGTCCCTACTGGCAAAGACTTACTCGCGGAGATTGACCGCCTGCGTAAAGAGCGGAATGCGGTAATTCTGGCGCATTATTACCAGACGCCGGACATTCAGGATATCGCGGACTTTGTTGGAGATTCGCTGCAACTGTCGCAAATGGCGGCGGAAACGGATGCAGATGTCATCGCATTCTGCGGCGTGAAATTCATGGCGGACACCGCCAAGATACTGTCCCCTGAAAAGATCGTCGTGCTGCCCGATATGGATGCCGGTTGTTCGCTTGAAGACAGCTGCCCGCCGGAAAAGTTCAAGGCTTTCCGCGAGGCACACCCCGATCATATCGCGCTGACCTACATCAATTGCAGCACCGAGGTGAAGGCGCTGTCGGACGTGATCGTCACCAGTTCCAGCGCGGAAACGATCCTGCAAAAGATCCCGCGCGACCAGAAGATCATCTTCGGGCCTGACCGGCATCTGGGCGGCTATCTCAGCCGCAAGTTTGATCGCGAAATGCTGTTGTGGCCAGGCGTTTGCATTGTGCACGAGGCGTTTAGCGAGACAGAGCTGCTCAAACTGAAAGAGCAATATCCCGGCGCACCGGTTGCCGCGCACCCCGAATGCCCGCCCACGATTATCGATCACGCAGACTATGTCGGATCAACCAGCGGCATCCTGAAATTCGCGCAGGAATTTGAAGGTGACACACTGATCGTGGCGACCGAGCCGCACATCATCCACCAGATGGAAAAGGCGCTGCCGGAAAAGAATTTTATCGGCGCACCGGGCGCAGACGGTAACTGCAGCTGCAACATCTGCCCATATATGGCGCTCAATACGATGGAGAAGCTCTACGTCGCGCTGCGCGATCTGGAGCCTCGCATCGAGATTGAGGAAGAACTGCGACTGAAGGCCAAGGCGAGCTTGGACAAGATGTTGGAAATGGCCAGCGGAGCAGTCGGCAAGGGCGATTTGGGGAAGGTTTAACTTCGCACCCTTGCGACACCGCGAGCCAGGACCAGCGCGCTGCCGAGCAGCACCATGCCAGCAATATCGAGCAGTGTGAGCACTTCGCCGAAGACTTGATAGCCGATCAATGCGGCAACGGCTGGCTGTGTCAAAAGCGCCAACCCGATCACCAATGGCGGAAAATGGCGCAGGCTGAACACCAGCAATCCCTGTCCGACAAGCTGGCTGGATATGAAAAGAATCAGGATCGGCGTCCAATCGTTTGGCCAAACCGGCTCCCCGTTGATCAAGGCAATTGCCAGCAGAAGGGGGCAAGCGAAAATGCTGACCCAGACCAGCAAACTCCACCCGCCAATCGTTTGCCGCGCACCTTGAAGATTGATGAGATACACCGCGTACAGGAGACCTGCGGTCAAACAGAACAGGTCCCCGATCAGCGTAGTGGTCGAAATATCCGCACTACGCCCCATCAGAATTGCCGCGCCTGCAAGCGCAAACACAATCGCGGTCCATTCCGTGCCGCGCGGCAGGCTACGCGAAAGGATAAAGCCCCATAATAACAACACGATACTTCCGGCATTGCCGAACAGCGTGGCGTTGCCTAGTCGGGTCATCTCAATCCCGACATGCCAGCTTGCCAGATCAAGCCCGAATGCCACCGCGCCCAACGCCACGAACATCAAAGTTCGGCGCGGGATTCCAGTTAGAGCTTGGCCGCTAAACCGCGCAAACACGGCCAGGAAGGGCAAAGCCAAGAGCAACCGCCAGAAGCCTGCGCTGACCGGACCGGTGTCGGCCAAGCGCACGAACCACGGCCCCATCGCCAATGCGACATTGCCCGCAAGCAAGGCAAGCAAAAGCAACCAGCCACGCGGACGGGAAAGTTCGGCTGGCATACCCCCATCATTTTCCATGGTTGCGCACTAGCTGCTTCGCCCCCAAGTGCCTATTACAAAGAGACAAAGACGAAGGAAATTCAATTGCACGACACGCTGTTCCAGCCGCTCAAAATGGGCGCACTCGAAGCGAAGAACCGGATTTTCATGGCGCCGCTAACGCGTGGACGCGCTGCCGAGCCGATGTTCGTTCCGAACGAACTGATGGCGCAATATTATGGTCAGCGCGCAGGCGCGGGCATGATCCTGACCGAGGCGACAGGCATCAGTGTAGAGGGACTTGGATGGCCTTCCGCCCCTGGTATCTGGAGCAACGAGCAGACCGAGGCGTGGAAAGCCTCGACCAAGGCCGTGCATGATCGCGGCGGCCTGATCGTGATGCAATTGTGGCACATGGGCCGGATTGTTCACCCATACTTCCTCGGCGGCGAGCCTCCCTTCTCTGCCAGCGCGACCAAGGCGCCCGGTGAGGCACATACGCCCGGAGGCAAGAGCGAATATGCGACCGCGCGGGAAATGACCCATGAGGACATCAAGCGCACGATTGCTGACTATCGCCGTGCCGCGGAAAACGCCAAGGCTGCAGGCTTTGATGGCGTGCAATTGCACGGCGCGAACGGATATCTGGTTGACCAGTTCCTGAGGGACAAGACCAATCTGCGGACCGATGAATATGGTGGATCGCCGGAGAACCGCACCCGCTTCATGCGCGAAGTGCTGGAGCAATTGATCGACGTGTGGGGTGCGGACCGCGTGGGTATCCGCTTGTCGCCCAATGGCGATAGCCAAGGCACTGACGACAGCAATCCAGTGGCAACTTTCGGTGCGGCGGCCAAGGTTTGCGAAGAGCTGGGCCTTGCTTTTGTCGAGCTGCGGGAACCGGGACCGGACGGCACTTTCGGACAAACCGATGTGCCCAAGCAAAGCCCGTTGATCCGCGAAATCTACTCGGGCGCGCTCATCCTCAACAGCGACTACACCGCGGAAGAAGCAGAGGCAGATGTCAGTTCAGGCAAATGTGATGCGGTGAGCTTTGGTCGGCCCTATATTTCCAATCCCGATCTGGAAGATCGCATTCGCCAGGGCGCGCATTGGAACCCTAATAAGGATGTACCCAAAAGCTGGTACTTCCCCATCCCAGAGGGATATGTCGACTATCCCACGCTGGCTGAAGAGCAAGCGGCCTAGCCTTCTGGCGGTTGTGGCGGTTGTGGCGGCGCGGGCTGATTGTCCGCACCGTCACCACTAGTCACAGTGACACTCGTCTCGACGCTGGACGAACCATCTTCATTCTCAGTCACCGTTACCGTGCGTTCTTCGCGGATCGGCGGAGACTGGGATTGCAATTGATCTAGCGGCAACATGTCGTCGCTGATCGATCCTCCCAGAACCTCGCCTTCGGCCTCGCGCGCATCATCGGCTCTATCGGGCACATCTCCGCTGCAAGCTGACGTAAAGACCAGCGCTGGCAAAAGTGCAATTGTCAAACCTCGCATGATCGTCTCCGGGCGACACGCGCCAAATGTTCAAAGAATTCAGGGGCAGTTGTCATCAGGGCTTCGTCCCATTGCGCAGGGCTGATGTCCAGTCCCAAGCGTTTGAGGCTGGTCACGCCAAATCCCTCAATCCCGCACGGCACGATACCGGTGAAGTGCGAGAGATCAGGGTCCAGATTGACGGAGAAGCCGTGCATCGTCACCCACCGGCGCACACGCACGCCGATCGCACCGATTTTGGCTTCGCGCCCATCAATGTCCCTGGTCCATATACCCACGCGGCCATCCACCGCCCAGCTTTCAACACCGAATGTCTTGAGCGTTTCGATCACCCACTGTTCGATGCCATGCACAAAACAGCGTACATCCTTGCCGCGCTCTGTCAGGTTGAGCAGCACATAACCCACACGTTGTCCCGGACCGTGATAAGTGTAGCGTCCGCCCCTCCCGGCCTCGACCACTTCGAAACGTGGGTCGAGCAACTCGTCGCGCGCGGCGCTGGTCCCAGCGGTGTAAACCGGCGGATGTTCCAGCAGCCAGATCAGTTCGCGCGCATTTCCAGCCGCAATCGCGGCGTTGCGTTGCTCCATCGCTGCCAGCGCTTCACGATACGGAACCTGCCGTTCGTCTCGCTGCCATTCAATCGCGTCTGTGGTTTCACTGCTCATTGCCAATTGCGTGGGGACTATCAACGCGCTTATCAAGAGAAAAGGCGATCAAGCCGCGCGGGAGAATTGGCAATGAAGTTCGATATGGGGCGGGCCTGGTCAGACGCGATGACGTTGCTGTCCAACAATAGCAGACTGATCGTGATATTGGCGGGCGTGTTTCTGTTCTTGCCTTCTCTGGTCTTGGGCGTGTTTGCGCCTAGCACAGAACTTGAGGCCGCAGCAGCGGGCAGCTCCGAACAGATGCAAGCGGCGATGGCGGCTTATTTGAGCACAAGCTGGCCGATAATCGTAATCTATGCGTTAGCGAGCACCATCGGGACGCTGGCATTGCTCGCCTTGCTCGGCCGAGATCAAAAACCCACCGTTGGTGAAGCAATCAAGATCGGCGCTATTGCCCTGCTGCCCTATCTGGCCGCATCGCTGATTATCGGTGCAGGCATTGGCCTTGTAGCTGGTGTCGTTGTTGCGATCGGCGCGGCGGCTGGCCCTGCGGTGGCCGCTTTGCTTGGATTTGTGGTGCTGATCGGCATCCTGCTGGTTGCCTTCAGGTTGATTCTGGTTGGCCCGGTTATGGCGATTGAAGGGACGCTCAACCCGATTGAAGCTCTGCGCCGCTCGTGGACATTGGTGAAAGGCAACACCCGCTATGTGGCTGCGTTCATGATCCTGCTGGTCATTGCACTGCTTGTCCTGTCGCTTGTAATCGGGATGGTATTCGGCGTGATCGGCGCGCTGGTGCCCAGCGGGACCGTTACGATCTGGGTAAACGCCATTTTCGAAGGATTGATCGGGGCAGTTGGTTCAGCAGTATTCCTGGCTGTCTATGCAGCGATGCACAGGCAACTGGCCGGTGAAAGCCCACAAAGCCTTAGCCAGACCTTTGACTAGGCGTTAGCCCTCGCCATCTGCCTTCCAGCCCCAGAACAGCTTGCACGGCAAGATGTTCAGCCATTCGAAGCCCTTGTCGATGCGCGCATAGTGCGGGCGCATATAATCAAGGCATGCAGCCGTGAACTGGTAAACCAGAAACGCGCCGCCGGGACGCAGAGCCTTGTGCGTTGCTTCGCCAATTGCCGGAGCAACACCAGCCGGCAGTGTCGAGAACGGCAGTCCTGACAGGATATAGTCAGCATTCTCAAATCCATGCTCGGCGATGATCTGTTCCACATCAGCAGCAGAGCCTTGGACCGCAATGAAACGTTTATCGCGGATCGTCTTGCGCAGATAGTCAATGTAGAGCGGGTTGGTGTCGATAACGATCAATGTCGCATCGCCGCGCAACCGCTCCAGCATAGGACGGCAAAACGTGCCGATCCCGGGACCATATTCGACAAACAGATTGCAATTGCCCCAATCGACCGGTGCCAGCATCTTGCGCACGGTGAAACGTGAGGAGGGAATGATCGAACCGACCATCTGTGGATACTCCACAAACCCGCGAAAAAACACCGCGCACTGCGCGGCATATTGGGAGCAGCGCTCGGTTGAGCGCCGTTTGATTTCAATGGCTTTGGTAGTCATGAGGTGGGAATCGCGCTCCGCGTCAACTCGCTGGAGGGATGGCTAGCAGGTCGAATCGCAGATGCGCGATTGCATTGCAAGCACAGCTCGCCTCGCCTAGCGGTCAGTTTGTCATGGCTGATCGCGATCCACTCCTTGAAAACACTGCCCCGCCCGCTGCTAGCGGCAACGGCATTTCGCGTGGCCGAATGGCGTTGCTGTTTTCCGTTATGCTGGTCACTGCGGCGGGCAATACAGCCATGCAATCCGTGATGCCATCGATCGGCACAGAGCTTGGTGTGGCCGATGTATGGATCAGTCTCGCCTACACATGGTCAGCACTGCTGTGGGTCACCTGCGCACCATTCTGGGCGCGGCGATCTGACAAGCGCGGACGCAAGTCGATGATGGCGCTGGGCATGACCGGCTTTATCACCAGCATGGGCCTTTGTGGTCTGGTCCTGTGGTTTGGCCTCGCCGGTTTGCTGCCCGCCGTTTGGACGTTGCTGTTGTTTGCAGCTGCGCGCAGCCTTTACGGCGGTTTTGGATCGGCTGCGCCGCCTGCGGTGCAAGCCTATGTTGCATCGCGCACAGCACGATCAGAGCGGACCAATGCGCTTTCTCTTATCGCGTCGAGCTTCGGGCTAGGTACGGTGTTGGGCCCGGCGCTCGCACCATTGCTTATTCTCCCGGGACTTGATCTGGTTGGACCTTTCCTCGCCTTTGCAGCAATCGGCGTTGTCGCGCTTGTCGCTTTGCGCTGGCGGCTGCCAGATGACGAACCTCGGTATGCGGCGCGCGGCAAGACTTTCAGCGAGCCATTCAGCGCCAGTTCCCAATCAAACCATGACGCCGAAGACGATGAAGACGTTGGCGTGGATGGGCCAAGCGAAAGCGAACCGAAGCGACTGACATGGTGGGAGCCGCGGGTGCGCCCTTGGGTGATTGCCGCTTTGCTTGGCGGCCATGCGCAAGCAATGATCCTCGGGATTGTCGGTTTTCTGGTGCTTGATCGGCTGGGGCTACGGGCTGACTCGCTCGCGGGCGCCGGTCCGGTGGGTCTAGTCCTGATGGCCGGCGCGCTGGCTTCGTTGGTGGCGCAATGGGGCGTAATTCCGCGCTTCAATCTAGGCCCGAGAGCCGCGACATTGAGCGGGATCGTCCTGGCGGGTTTTGGCGTACTCGTCTTCGCATTGGGAGACGCGATCCACATCATTGCGCTTGGTTATGCCATTGCCAGCCTCGGTTTCGGGCTGTTCCGGCCCGGCACGACCTCAGGCACATCGCTCGCCGTGACCCGTGCTGAACAAGGCGAGGCCTCAGGTATCGTGGCATCCGTTGCGGGTGCTGCGTTCGTGTTTGCACCGGCGCTGGGCGTGCTGCTCTACAATCTGTCAGAGCCACTTGCCTTCGGGCTGGTGATCGGTTTTTGCGCGGTCGTGTTCGCTGTGGGCTGGAAGCAGCTCTCCCCAGACGAGGTGCTGACGCGGGACAGGCGCTAAGCCGCTGCTTCGCAGCCGGTCGGCAGCTACAAAATTTCGTGAACCACATCCTGCGGGCGGCACAGGCGCACGCCCTTGTCCGTTTCAACCAACGGGCGTTCGATCAGGATCGGCTCGGCTGCCATCGCGTTGAGGACCGTGTCCGCGACTGCGTCTGGCAACCCGCGCTCCGCCGCGTCTGTGCCGCGAATACGCAAGCCCTTTTGCGGGGTGATGCCGGCATCGCGATATAGCTGCGCCAGCTTATCCCGCAATGGCGCGTCCTTAAGATATTCCACAACGGTCACGTCTGCACCGCTTTCTTCAAGAATAGCCAGCGTCTTGCGCGATGTGCCGCATTTCGGATTGTGCCAGATGGTCGCTTTCACGCCGTGAACTCCTTTACCGCCAAGGCTGTATGACGTGCGATGCGCCCTAACCAAACGTCTTTTTCGCGACAAGTAGATTTGCTTCTTGCTTTTGAGAATAATTCTCAATAGCGACTACGGCACGGATCACGACTCGACAAAAGATTGGACCTTTGAATGAAGCTTCTCGGCAAAGCCCTCCTGCTTGCTGGCACAGCCACTTTCGCTCCTGCTACCGCCCCTTTGGCAGAGACAGCAGAAAGCGCGGAGAGCCAGGCGTTGGCGCCTGACCCTGACGAGGGCACAATCATTGTTACCGGCACGGTGCTGCAATCCAACCAGATCAATTCCGTCAAGACACCCACCCCGATCATCGATGTCCCGCAAAGCCTCAGCATCACGACCGAGGAAGCGATTCTTGATCGCGGTTTTACCAGCGTCGGCCAGATCATTGATTACACACCCGGCGTCAACACATCGCAGGGCGAAGGGCACCGTGATTCGATCGTCTTCCGCGGCGTGCGCTCAACCGCAGATTTCTTCATCGATGGCATGCGCGATGACGTGCAATATTACCGCAGTCTCTACAATCTGGACCAGATCGAGATATTGCGCGGGCCCAACGCGCTGCTGTTTGGACGGGGCGGGGCTGGCGGTGTTCTCAACCGCGTCACCAAGAAGGGCGTCATTGGCGACACATTCGGCGGCGGCCAGATCGCCATTGATACCTTTGGTGCATACAGCGTGCAGGCCGATATCAATCTCTCAAATGGCGATGCATCGGCGTTCCGCATCAATGCGATGTACGAAAACCTCAACAATCACCGCGATTTCTACGATGGCGAGCGCATAGGCATCAATCCGACCGTGCGTTTTGCATTGAGCGAAGATACAACGCTGGATCTGTCCTACGAATATGCCGATCACGATCGCTTCATTGATCGCGGCATTCCAACCGGCACGGATGGCCGCCCGATCGAGGAATTCAAAGACATCACCTTTGGCGATCCGGAATTGAACTTCAATGATCTGGAAGCGCATCTGCTGCGCGCCAACCTTCAGCACACATTCTCGGACAGCTGGAAAGGCGTGTTCAGCGCATTCTACGGCAATTACGACAAGGTCTATTCGAACTTCTATGCTTCGGGCTATGACCAAGCCAACTCGCCAGATGTCGTGACCACCGATGGCTACATCGACGCGACCCAGCGTGAAAACCTGATCCTGTCTGCGAATATGGTCGGCGAATTCAACACGGGCGCGGTCGCGCATACGCTGCTGTTTGGCGCAGAATACATCAACACGTCGTCTGATCAGGACCGATTCAATCCGGTTTGGGATCAGACCAATGATGACAACGAGATCTTCGCAATTACCCGCCTGCTGAACTTGCGCGGGGGCGTAGGTGTGAACGCATCAGGCGACATTACCTCAGTCACATTCGGCGATCTGAATGACTTCACGCAGGTGGAGATCGATGTCGTCTCGCTCTACATTCAGGATGAGATCAAGCTGACCGATTGGCTTGATGTCGTGGTGGGCGGGCGTTTCGACAGCTTCGATATCGAAGTACTCGACGTCCCCAGCGACGAACTACGCACGCGCAAGGATGAGGAATTCTCTCCACGTGGAGGCGTGATCTTCAAGCCGCGGGAAAACATCTCGATCTACGCAAGCTATTCGGAGAGTTTCCTGCCGCGTTCGGGTGAGCAATTCGCCAATATCAACGGCAGCAACAACGCACTGGACCCGGACAAGTTCACCAATCTCGAAGCCGGCATAAAGTGGGATTTTGCAGACCGCCTCAGCTTCACCGCGGCGATATTCGAGATCGAGCAAAGCTCCCCTCAACCCAATGACAATGACCCGTCGACGCTGGATGTGATCGATTCCAAGATCGACGGCTTTGAACTGCAACTGCAAGGTGAAGTGATGCCAGCCTGGACCGTTTCAGCGGGCTACAGCTTCCTGGACGGAGAACAGCAGAGCCGCACGGGCCCGACAGGTCTGCGCCCACGCGAACTGCCAGAGAATATGTTCTCGATCTGGAACCAGTTTGAAGTCACCGATCGACTGGGACTTGGCATCGGCATGACGCACCAGGATGAAAGCTTCATCGACAATGGCAACACCGCTGTGCTGCCATCCTACACGCGATTTGATGCATCAGCCTATTACGACGTGTCGGAGAATCTTCGGGTGCAGGTCAATATCGAGAACCTGACCGACGAGCTTTACTTCCCCAACAGCCACGCCAGGCACGAAGCTTCGGTCGGCGCGCCGCTCAATGCGCGCTTTGCCATCACAGGCCGGTTCTAAAGGCAGCTAGCCTTCGGGCTCTTCGGAGCTCGAAGGTAGCCGGATCGCAGGCACTTCGCGCGCTGCATCTTCGCTGCTGATGCCCGGAGCAGGCGCAGCGCTGATCGTTTCCAATCGCCGCGCTACGCGCCCCGCCCGCTGGATCGCGCGCACCAGCCGGGGATAGACGCCGCAGCGGCACAAGTTCGGGATCGCCGCCTTGATTTCCGCTTCGCTGGGATCGGCATTCCGCTCAAGCAACGCCGCCGCGGCCATCACGATGCCCGGCGTACAGAAACCGCATTGGATTGCTTGTTCGGCGACCATGGCTTGCTGCACCGGATGGGACCGATCACGCGACAAGCCTTCGATAGTGGTAATGAATCGCCCTTCCGCCTCTGCGATCGTCACCAGACATGACCGTAAGGCTGCGCCATCAACGATAACCATGCACGATCCGCAATCGCCATTGCCGCAGCCATACTTGGTGCCGGTCAGGTTTGCCGCATCGCGCAGCGCCCACAGCAAGGGGGTGTCCGGATCCATATCGAACTCGAGCGGACGTTCATTTACGGTCATGCGCGGCATGCGACAGCTTATCGCATGCACTATGTTGGCGAACAAGACGCTCTGTGTGGATGCAAACACAAATTGCGCTTGTTATGTGGTGATCCTGCGTTAGTCGGTTGGCCATGAGCGAGAATGCCAAACTGACGCGCGGTTCGATACGTGGCCATCTCGTTTCTCAAACTTTGCCAGCCATTGTCGGTGTTGCTGCAGTCATGTCGATCGGCTTGGTCGATGCCTATTTCATCGGACAGCTGGGCGCGGACGCTTTGGCGGCAATTGCGTTTATCTTCCCGATCAGCGTCGTGATAACCAGCCTGGGCGTGGGCATGATGGTGGGCATCAATTCTGTCATTGCGAGAGCCTTGGGTGAAGGCGATGATGAACGTGCGGCGCGGCGCGGAAATTTCGGTATCGTTCTTTCTGTCAGCTTGGGAATCCTGCTGGGCCTGTTACTTTTTGCGATACTCGATCCGCTGTTCGCGTTGATGCAAGCCAGCGAGCGCGAGCTACCGCTTATCCGCACCTACATGCAGCCGTTCTCATTCGGCTTCCCGCTGATGATGGCGATCATGGGCATCAACGGCACGCTGCGCGGCCAGGGCGAAGCGCGAAAGACGTCGCTCGTGTCAATTTCCTATGCCGCGGCCAACTGGATTCTCGATCCCATTCTGATCACCGGGGCATTCGGATTTGAAGGTTTAGGCATGGCTGGCGCTGCCTATGCGACGCTGATCGGTTGGACAATCGGTATCGCGGTGGGTCTATCTCTGCTTAGCCGAACCGCAATCCCGCTAAGTTTAGCCAAAATCAGGCAATGCAACATGCGCGAATCCGCGTCTGAACTGCTTCGCATTGCTGGCCCTGCATCTTTCAGCAATGCAATCAACCCGGTGGGATTATCCGTGCTCACCGCTCTGATTGCTTCAGAAAGCGCAGCGGCGGCCGCGGGCTTTGGAGCGGCTGGCCGCGTTCAGAGCTTTGCCATCGTCCCGCTGCTTGCCCTTTCTGGGTCGATCGGGGCAATCGTCGGGCAAAACTGGGGGGCAAAACAGTTCGATCGTGCACGCGAAGCGATGTGGTTGGCTGGGCTGTTTTGCGTTGGATACGGACTAATCACCGCAGCGCTGCTGGCTTGGGGGGGGGCGTGGTTCGCAGACATGTTCTCAGAGGATCCGGACGTCACGAACCAGTTCGCGGACTATTTGCGCATTGCCGCCTGGGGGTACGCCGGTTTTGGCGTCCTGATCGTAGCGAACGGTGCGTTAAATGCGCTCGGCAAAGCGCAATACGCTCTGATGCAATCCGCTGCGCGCATATTCTTCGTTATGCTGCCCCTGGGTTGGTTGGCGCGCGAATACTTTGGGGTTAGCGCAATCTATAGCGCCGAACTGGCAGCTAATCTCGTCGGAGGATGTGTTGGCGCAATCATCGTCTGGCGAGCCATGCGCGCGCGCTGATCCAAGCAAGTCGTTCGTTGTAGTGACGCTTCGTTAACCATCTTCGCTCATACCGTCGCCGGTGCACACAAAACCGGGGGCTCAAACATGGATGACCTGCTAGCGGATTTCATTGAGGAAACCCGCGAAATGCTGGAAGCTATTGGAAGCGAAATCGTTGCCTGGGAGGCCAATCCGGCTGACCGCGCACGGCTCGATTCCATTTTCAGGTTTGTTCATACAGTAAAGGGCAATTGCGGCTTCTTCGACTTCCCACGGCTGGAAAAGCTTAGCCATGCTGCCGAAGATACACTGGCCGACGTACGCAACGATAGGCGCGAGGCAGATAGCCAGCCGTTCTGGCAATCGTTGACCGAATATCTGACATGATCACCGCAATCGAAGGCGGCCAGGATCTCGCGCGCAGCATCGAGCTTGCGGCACAAGCGACGGACGCAGTGTCCAGCCATATCGACGACGTGCGAGAGCTCTCCCTGTCGACAGGCGCGGCGGCTAGCCAGGTCCTTTCGTCTTCGACTGATCTGGAAAAGCAAGCCTCGACACTGCGCACGCAAATGCAGGCATTCTTGAGCAAGATCAGGGCGGCGTAGATACGGCATCGGCCGGTTTAAGGCTGAGCTTTACGCCAATCGCGCTTGATCTTCTTAGCTAAGCTCCATTTGTGGACTTCAGTCGGCCCGTCGTAGATACGAAACGCTCTGATTTCACGAAAGAATTGTTCGACAATCGTATCGCCTGTTACTCCCGTGCCGCCCATCACCTGTACGCACCGGTCGGCAATCTGAAACAACGTTTCAGCCACAAAGGTCTTGGCCATTGAGCTCTCGGTTGTTCCGATTTCACCGGTGTCCAGCACGCTGGCGCACCAGTCGATCATCAACTCGCACGCCTTCAGATCAATCTTGTTCTGAGCCAGCATGAAGCCCACTCCCTCATGATCGACCAGCGGCTTTCCGAACGCCGTTCGCTTGCAAGCATAGTCGGTTGCAATCTCTTGAGCCCGATCCGCAACGCCAAGCCAACGCATGCAATGCGTGAGACGTGCAGGCGCCAGACGGACCTGTGCGTATTTGAAGCCCTCACCCGCTTCGCCAAGCATCTGGTTCGCCGGTACACGCAGATCGTTTATGGTAATAACAGCGTGACCGCCCGGCATGGAACTATCAATCGTCTCGAGCACGCGTTCAATCTGGATAGATGGATCGGGTAGATCGACAAGGAACATACAAGCTCCGCCTTCGGAATCAGCCTCAACCGATTTGGCCATGATGATCCCTACCTTTGCGCCGTCTGCACCGGTGATGAAAGCCTTTCGCCCATTGATCACCCAGTGGTTGCCATCGCGTTGGCAGGTTGTTTGCATCAATGACGGGTCAGACCCTGCGCCGTTGTCTTCGGCCGGTTCGGTCATGAAAAAGGCTGAACGAGCATCGCCTAACGCCAAGGGGGCCAGGAAACGTTGCTTGATCTCGTCGCTGCCAACCTTTCTGAGCAGGTACATATTGCCTTCATCGGGAGCCATCACATGACAGGCAATCGGACCAAGCGGCGAAATGCCGCTCTTGCGCAGGATCAATGCGGTATCAGCATGGCTGAAATGCGATCCGTCCTTTCGAATATGCGGGACTAGCAGGCCTACCGCCTTGGCCTTGCCCCGCAGTTCCGCTCCAAGTTCATCGGAAGGCCCATGACTGCCGCAACGTGGGTCTGCCTCGTATGGAGCGACGACCGTGCGAACAAACTCTTCAACTCTAGCCGCGATCTGTTCGGCTTCAGACGTATAGTGGGTCATTCAAACTCATCCTGTTTTGGTATTGGTGCGGACCTAATCGACCACGAGCCAGCTTCCACCTCCCCAATTGGTCAGCGAGTTCGAATGCACCTCAAGGAGTTGGTCCTATTGAACCGAGATCGTTGATGAGAACTTGCTCAGCAAGTTCAGGAATGGACCATGGCTTGAATAACTTTGGTCCGTCAGATCATCCAAGAAGCCGGAAAGTGAGTCGCCGACACCAACTTTCATATTGTTGTTCACGCGCCGGTCGATTGGCCCTGTCATATAGTCATCGGCCCCGGCATCGAGTGCACGCTTGCGCGCTACGAAATCCTCATCGTTCAAGACCATTGTAATGTGCGCGCCTGCTGTCTGGGGATCAGCCCTCAACCGGCGACAAAACTCAAGGCCGGCAAGGTCATCAAGCACCCAGTCGATGAATATCCAAATCGGACCTTCAAATATCTGCGAAGGAGTGCGTGACGTGATCTTTGAGAATTCGTACTGCGCGTCATCATGAGCGAATGGCTCGAA
>Ga0181562_10000241_pt1 | contig 43414 bp, 30 predicted proteins | sample 011ome_26_FD_139344 | JGI IMG/M metagenome (GOLD analysis project Ga0181562, IMG submission 139344) | Coastal salt marsh microbial communities from the Groves Creek Marsh, Skidaway Island, Georgia - 011511BT metaG (megahit assembly) | ecosystem: Environmental > Aquatic > Marine > Intertidal...
CGACGACGCGAATCATGCGCGCGCGTGGGTGTCGTATCTCGCGCTCTCGACGATGGATGGGTGTGGACGTCGCGGCGGTGGGTGGGGGTGTGCGCGCGCGCGACGTCGCCGCGCATCCGGATGTGCGCGGAAATTTTTTGCGTCATGCGTTGCGCGCGTGACCGCGCGTCACGCGCGTGCGTGGCGACGTCGGTACGCGCGGAGGCGCGCGCGGTGGCAATGCGCGGCGCGCTGGGTGGTGGGAGATATCTCCCCAGTCGGATGATGATGATGGGGGGGAGATCGCGCGTCGCGGGGCGGGTGTGCGGGGTGTGATTGCGCGTGACGCGCGTTCGGTGTGACGTGGATGATGCGTGCGTCGATACGCGTGGGGTTTTGGGCGCAACGGTGGTGGTTTCGTCGAGGGTTTCGTACTAACGGCGCGCGCGTTTTCTCCTTAAGACAGGGTGGCTCGGTTGGGATTGATTTGATTTGATTTGATTGATTTGATTTGGTTAATTGAATTGAATTGATTGCGCATTTGAGATTGAGCGAATATGTCGCTGAGTACGAGTCCGATTTTAGCCGCGAGTGCGTCAAATGATTTGGCGCAAGTGCGTTGGCTCATCGAGCGCGAGAATGTGCCGGTGGATTTCGTCGGGGACTGGTACGCCGAGCCGAGAAACGGCGGCAAGGGGCTCGAGCGGCAGCGTCGCACGCCGTGCATGGTGGCTGCGTCGCATGGATCATTGGAGGTGTTGATGTATGTTTTGCAAATGGGCGCGGATCCTAATATGCTCAGTGAAGACGAAGAGCGATGTACGGCGATGCACTGCGCCGCGGCTGGGGGCGCGGCGTTGAGTACCGACTCGATCAAGACGTTGTTACTTTTTGGAGCAAACAGAAACGCGCGAGACACGTATGGGCGCGTGCCCGCGGATTGCTTACCCACGACGACGACGATGGGAAGTGAAACAAACTTGCACTCTTCCGATGGCGGTGGGTCGAGTTCGGGTGGCAGCGGCAGCACGGGAGGTAACGGCAGAGGACACGCCGGCGGCGCCGTGAGCTCGCAAGGCATTTTGCAAGATCCAGATGACGAGATGTTGATGAGTGACGAGTTTAGGATGTACGAATTCAAGATTCGGCGTTGCTCGAGAACGCGTGCACATGACTGGACGGAGTGTCCGTACACGCATCCCGGCGAGAAGGCGCGAAGACGAGATCCGAGGCGGTTCAACTATTGCGGCACGGCGTGCCCCGAGTTCCGCAAAGGCTCGTGCCCGCAAGGGGATGTGTGTGAGTACGCCCACGGTGTATTCGAGTGCTGGTTGCACCCGTCGCGTTATCGCACGCAGTTGTGTAAGGATGGTGCTGCGTGTGATCGACGGGCGTGCTTTTTTGCGCACCACTCGTCGCAGATTCGTATGCCTACGGATGCTTTTGGCAACGTGCTCGGCAACATTTCACCAAACACGCCGTCACCCACGGACAGTGGCTCACCCACGAATGGTTCACCGCGCCAATCATCCGCTTCCCTGGACTGGTCGCACAATCGTAATAGCGACAGCGATCAGTCGACGACACTGGCGCAGAACATGGCGATGTTAAAGGGGGGCTCAATGCTCGGCCAACAAGGCGCGTCGGCAAACTTGCAACAGTACGCCGCGATGACCGCTGGCTTGGGTTTGTCGTTCCCGCCTCTACCTCGCGCAGATTCCATGTTGCTCCAATCACAATTTGTGCAGCAGCAACAACATCAACAGCATCAGCAACAGCAGCAGAACGCGCAGCACCAACAGCGCATATTAGCGAACTTGGCATCCATGAATTCCATGGGGGGCGCGTTTCCGATGGGTGGCTACAGCGCCATGATGCAGAATGGAGGCGCAGTTGCAAACGGCATGTTCAACATCGGTGGCGATGGTAACAGCATGCAACCACAACAGGTGATGCAGCAGAACTCGTCGACATTTTTGAATGACGCTGGCGTGCACATGAAATCCGTGCACCAGTCGCAGTCAAACTCGGCGAGTAATGGCAGCTCTGGATCCGCAGTGAACCAACAGACCCTTCAACCCAGCGCGCAACCGTACATGTACAATCCTACATTGAACGGCGTGGCTACGGCGATGCGCCGTGAAAATTCATTCCAGCATCTTGGAATGATTGAAGGTGTTCTTGATGGAGACTTGGGTCAGCCAGAGTCAAACTTTGCGTAAGAAAACAAACGCAACGAGGAACTCGGCATAACTTAATAACGTTTTACACTATCATAAAGGCTTGTATTTTATCCAGGTGAAACCAACACAAAGACGGCAATAGAGATTCAGCTCTCTCGCCGGCGTGGATCGCGAGTACGAAGCTGGTTTGGGGACGTTATCATTACACGTTTCCTAGCCATCGCCTCGAACACATGTTCGAAGACGAAGCGTTGAGATTGGACATTCCTCGATCTCCGCAGCTTTTTACAGGAACGATCCTTCTGTACAATTTTTGCAGAATCGGGCACATTACACGCGCGCGCGCCTATTATTAAATGATTCAACATGTGTTTCAATAGCAATAAAAATTTTCAGTGTTTTTGCAGTAACATTTTTCTGAAATGATATTTAACAAACGTAATCATCGGGTCGCTATTAGTTCTTTGAAAACGTAGGCTGACCGATAGCGAAACGAAGACGCTCAAACATTCGCCCGTTAGGATCAACAGTACGCGCGTCGGCAATGACGGGTTCTATAGGCAGGTACACGTAGTGACCGCACACCATACCGACTGTGATGGCGCTCAAGCCGGCAAACGCGGCGTGTACGGCGCTTTGACCCAGAATTGAGCAATACACCGCATCGGATGCGTTCGTTGGTGTTGCACGTACCATGTACGTAGGATCAATGTATTTCACATCCGCGCCGCGCACGCTTTCTTTGATACGAGTCTGCAAGTACTTGGCAAAGTTGACCAAAATCGGGTTACCTGACGCATCCGTCTCACCCAGCGATCCCAACTGTTCTTGCCCAGCACCTTCAGCGCATACCACGACGCAGTGGCTCTGTTTCTGCAATACACGTTCAATATGCGCGATAATTCCGCCCTCGCCATCCAAGTGACACTCGATCTCGGGGATCAAACACACATCAGTGCTACCCGATGCGAGCGCCGCGTGCATCGCTATAAACCCAGACTGTCGACCCATCAAACGCACGAGTCCTATGCCGTTGTCGGCACTTCTAGCTTCAATTTTCGCCGACCGAATTGCCTTGACCGCTTCATCGACGGCGGTTTGAAACCCGAACGTTCTGTCGAGCAAGAGGATGTCGTTATCGATAGTCTTTGGCACTCCAATGACGCTCGTGCTAAGTCCGCGTTCGCGGCACAGCTTGTCAATCGCTAGCGCCCCAGCGTGGCTCCCGTTGCCTCCAATAATGAAGAGCATGTCAATTTCCATCTTCTCAATTTCATTGACAATCGCAGACGTGTCTGAACCTCCGCGAGACGACCCTAAGATCGATCCACCAATGTCCGAAATGTCATCCACGACGGCGGACGTCAACTTCATCGGTGCTTCGAGTTCGGATTGTTTTTCAAAAAATCCTCGAAACCCATACTTGATTCCGAGGATTTCTTCAACCCCGTAATCTTCAAGCGTGATTGTGATTTGTTTAATCACGTTATTCAGTCCCGGACATAACCCACCGCACGTCACGATGGCCGCCTTGACTTTCTTTGGATTGTAATAAATCACCTCTCTCGCCCCGGCGCGTACCGCGCGCTCGTCCACGTACGCACTGTCCTCCACGACGTCGTTCGCCTCCACAACCTTCAACGGGTTTAACCCAACACTTTCGTGGTTATCGATAAAGTGCTGACCGTATCCCCAATCCCAGAGCGCGCCACCCTTCGCGAACGGGCTCGGATGCTTTTCTAAACCGTAGAGCTCGCCAATGTGCGTCGGCGTATACGTCTTCGTCACCGTCGTCCCAAATATTCTTGAGGGATCGTACGCCGGATTGGGCTCATGTTTACTCAACGCACGCGTGACTACGCGTCTGGTGCGCGCATGCGTGCGATGCGTCGCCGAAAACTGCGCGTGAGCTGCCGTGCGCGATGTCGTTGCCGATGTCGATGCGATCTCGCGACGACGGCGCGCGTTGACGGCGACCGAGGACGCGCCGCGCGATGACGACGGCATCGATATCACCATCGTCGCCATCGACGATGCGTGTGTCAGCGCGGCGTGTGGCATCGTGCGCGAGGGATTATGAGGGAAGTGTGCGGGCGCGAAGAGCTACAGAGGTGGTTGTTACAACTCTTTGTTTTCATCGATACCGTCACACCAATTCTGCCTTTGGAGGGTCGGTGTCCAACAAGTCCTTGAATGCGGAATACTTGGCGAGTAGAATTAGCCCGCGCTTCAACTCCACGGCGTCGTCTTCGGACATTGCGCCGCCAGGGAGGAAGTTTCCGACGTCTTCGCGAATGCGGAAAAACACAAATCCATCCAAGTTTGGCTCTGGTTTCATGCTTTGATCTTTATCATCGTCGTCATCGTTGCCTATTTGCTGTACGACATGGGAGCGGTAATGTTCGGGCAACTCATCAAGCACGCCTTTTAAGTGTTCGTGCACGGCGTTATTATAGTCTTCTAAATATTTGAGCTCGGCGCTCGACAGTTTCGCGCGAGACGTCTCGTCTTCAAAAATAAACAACGCGTGTCTCTCCATCTTACGCAATCTCGTACGCAAATACTCCCGCAACAAGTACTTCACTCGATTAAGTTCCATCCAATAAATGTTCGTCACGATATTATCCGACGCGTCGCGATTTTCATTCTCCTGCTCGCGCTCGATCCTTTCCTCCTGCGTCTCGATCGCGCTCTTCACCGCGTCCACGAGCTCCGTCTGATGCTCTAATATCTCCGGCGCCAAACGTTCCTGCACCCACGCACGTTTCAAACGCATCACATCGCTATCTACTGGTTCATACGCCTCGTCTAAATTCACCTCGTCCTCCCCACCAAACTCATCATCACCGTCGCCATACGCCTCGGGCTCTAAATCATCATCATCATCATCATCACCACCATCGCGCGCACGTCGTCGCGCACCACCGTCGCCTGCCGCGCCTAACCCACCACCACCACCACCGACGTCATCGTCGTCGCCATAGAAATGATACCCATCATCGTCGTCGCCGTCCATGGCCCCGAACGCACGCGCCCGTCCGTCGCGCACTCGCGTCCGCGTTCAAACGCCACGCGCGTGCGCTGCGATCGATATCGATATCGATATCGAACCTCGATCGCGATCGATCGATTTCAAAATCCAAACACCCCGCACCAGTTTCGCGGGGCGCGTGACCCTGGGCGCCTGGTCACGATTGGTGCACGAGTCCCTGACGAGACCCTGAGGGTTTCGCGCGCCCATCATCGACGACGACGTCACTCGCGCGCGCGTACATGCGCCGTGCGATGGCGCTGCAGACGACGATCCGCGGTGCGATGACGACGGCGAGATCGTCGCCGTCGCCTTCGTCGTCGTCGTCGTCGTCGTGCGCGGGGACGATGCGGCCGCGGTGCGCGCTCGTGCGCGCGGCATCGCGACGACGCGCGGGGACCACGGCGCCGGCGTTCGGTGCGCCCGCGCGCGGGTTATCCGTCGTCGTGCGCGCGGGTAAGGGCGAGGGCGATGGTGGTAAGGGTAAGGAGAAGAAGAAGGATAACGCGTATGGGTCCACGGTGCGATTGCCGCAGACGACGTTTGAGATGCGTGCGAATTCGGTGGTGAAGGAGCCGCTCATGCAAAAGTGGTGGCGGGATAACGGCGTGTACGAGCACATGAAGACTCGGGACGCCGAACGATTCACTTTACACGACGGTCCGCCGTATGCGAATGGTGATTTGCACATTGGTCACGCGTTGAATAAGATTTTAAAGGATTTTGTGAATCGTTGGCAAATGGTGAATGGGAAAAACGTGCGCTACGTTCCGGGGTGGGATTGCCACGGTTTGCCGATTGAGTTAAAGGTGTTGCAATCTATGGATGCTGACGCGAGAAAAGAGCTATCGCCGATTAAGTTGAGGTACAAGGCGAAGAAGTTTGCGATGAAGACGGTGGAGAGCCAAAGAGATCAGTTTATGAGGTATGGCATTTGGGCGGATTGGGAAGAGCCGTACATGACGTTGTTGCCCGAATACGAGGCGGCGCAACTCGAAGTATTTGGTAAGATGTTCCTGAATGGACATATTTACCGCGGCAAGAAGCCTGTTCATTGGTCACCGTCGTCCATGACGGCTTTGGCGGAGGCTGAATTGGAATACCCCGAAGGACACGTATCGCAAAGTATTTACGTCGCGTTTCCGGTGAGCGACGTTCCTGATTCCACGCCTAGCGAGCTCAAAGAGCTCTTGAGCGATGCTTCTTTGGCGGTGTGGACCACTACGCCTTGGACCATGCCTGCGAACGCCGCGGTTGCGGTGAACGCGCGATTGGATTACTCTGTGTGTCGCGTCGAGAGCACGGGCAAGAAGCTCGTCGTCGCCGAAGGTTTGCGCGAAACCGTCGCCGCCAAGCTCGAGAGCGCGCTCACGACGCTCGGTACGTTCAAGGGTCAAGACTTCGAGAACGTGCAGTACTCTCACCCGTTCTACGAACGTAAGTCTCCGATGATTATTGGAGGCGAATACATCACCACTGAAGCTGGTACTGGTTTGGTGCACACGGCGCCCGGACACGGGCAAGACGATTACATTTCTGGCATGAAGTATGGCTTGCCTTTGCTCTCGCCCGTGGACAATGCCGGTTTATTCACCGCTGAAGCCGGCGCTGATCTCGAAGGTAAGAGTGTTTTGGGAGACGGTAACGTGTTATGCATAGAAAAGTTGACCGCTGCCGGGGCTTTACTCAAGCAAGAGGCGTACAACCACAAGTACCCGTACGACTGGCGTACGAAAAAGCCGACGATTTTCCGAGCCACCGAACAGTGGTTCGCCTCCGTCGAAGGCTTCCGTGAGAAAGCGCTCGATGCGATGGACGGCTTGACGTTCATCCCTGAGTCTGGTTCGAAGCGCATGCGCCCGATGGTGAGTGGCCGATCGGATTGGTGCATTTCTCGTCAGCGCGCGTGGGGCGTCCCCATTCCAGCGTTTTACCACAAGGATACCAATGAAGTGTTGATGGATGAACCAATCATTACGCACTTTACCGAAATCGTCCGTAAGCGTGGTACCGACGCTTGGTGGGAAATGGAAGTCGAAGAACTCTTGCCCGCGCAGTACAAGGACAAGGCGGCGGATTACGTGCGTGGCTCGGATACGATGGATGTGTGGTTTGACTCTGGGAGCTCTTGGGCTGGCGTAGTCAAGTCTCGCGGTTTATCGTTCCCGGCAGATTTGTACTTAGAAGGTAGCGATCAACATCGTGGCTGGTTCCAGTCGAGTTTGCTCACTGGCGTCGCCGCAACTGGCGAAGCGCCGTACAAGACCATTTTAACGCACGGCTTTGTGCTCGACGAAAAGGGATACAAAATGTCCAAGTCGTTGGGTAACGTAATCGACCCGCGTTCGGTGATTGAGGGTGGTAAGAACCAGAAGACTGAACCGGGTTACGGTGCCGACACCCTTCGACTCTGGGTTGCGAGCACAGATTACACGGGTGATGTGAATATTGGCATGAACATCATCAAGCAAACGAGCGAGTCGTATCGCAAGCTCAGAGGCACGATTCGCTTCTTGATGGGCGTGTTGGATGACTTCAATCCGGCTGAAGCGGTGGCATATGAAAACTTGCCGGCATTTGACAAGTACATTTTACAACGCTTAGATGAAACCATGAGCGATATTGAAAAGGCGTATGATTCGTACACGTACAGTCAAGTTGTGAGCGCGGTGACGTCGTTCACCACATTTTTATCAAACGTGTACTTGGACGTCAGCAAGGACAAGTTATACATTGGTGAACAATCTGACATCGAGCGTCGTGCGTGCCAAACTGTCGTTTCCGCAATCGTCGAACGGCTGATTGCCGCTATTGCGCCGCTGACGCCGCACATGGCGGAGGAGGCGTACCAAGCGCTGCCATACGACAAGCCGGATGGCGCGATTTCCGTGTTTACGCGCGGATGGCCGAAACGACCCGAGGCGTGGTCTCAGTTTCCTGCCAGCGAAGTTGCGTTCTGGGATTCTTTCCTTGAAATTCGTGACACTGTGAACAAGGTGATTGAGGATTCACGCACGGCGAAGCTCTTGGGGGCATCGCTCGAAGCCAAGGTTACCGTGCACTGCACCGACAGCGATTTCGCCGCAAAATTGACGAGCGATGAAATTAAGCGCCAGTTGCGCTATTTATTCATCGTCTCTGACGTCGAAATCGTCTCCTCGGGCGACGAAGCTGTGGCTGGATGCGATTTTAAATCTGTCGTTGACATTCCGGGTGCGGGCGCTGTTTCTGTCGGCGTCCGTCGCGCAGCGGGTCACAAGTGCGCGCGATGCTGGAATTTCTCCACCCTCGTCGGCGCTGACGCCAAGCACTCCCAATTGTGCGAGCGATGCGCGCCTATTGTGTTGAAGAACCACCCTGACTTAGTTGTTACCGCTGAACCCGTGGCGTCGGCGTAAATCCGCTTTTGCTCTTTGCTCGCTCGCAAAAATATAAAAGCCTTTGTAATTTTCTACTGGAAACAAACAACGCAACCATTGCGCTCGAGTGACATCGTCATTATACGCCGCACCGCAGTACGCGCCCGCGCACCACCCTCTCCGCGCGCGCGCACACACAGACGCATAAAGCGCGCCATGGCGGTCTCGATAACCAAGGTCGTCGTCGCCCCACCCGCGGTTGAAGTCTTAAGTTCCTTCCTCGTCTGCGCGGCGTTGCTCTTGGTTGAAGTCCAAGTCGAGTTACTCTCGCGCTTGCCCTGGTACATCATCGGCGTCAACAACTACAACAATCAGATGGCTTTCTTGACGATGATCTTCTTGTGTCTCGCGTTCGTGTTCTCGCCGTCCTACGTCGCGGTGTCCCGCGGAGCGTTCAACAATCCAACCGTGTACGCGTTGCGCGGATTACTCGGTGAAGTCAGCGTCTTCGCGAGCGTTGTCGGCGCATTCGCGTCGATTCTCGGACACGTTTTGGCGTTTGGTGCGCTCGCGTACGCCACGACGGCGTACCCGGCGTATTTCCCGGGCATGACTGCGTTGAGCGCCGTCGTCCCGGCGGGGTCGTTGCGCGACGCGACGCTGGCTGAAACCGCCGTGGCAACTTCGAATTTTGTATTTGCCGGTCTCGCGCCGGGAATTTTCCCCACGGCGCTGCTTCCCATGCTTGGTTCGGCGTTCTACGTCGCCACGGCTGTGGCTGAAGGGTGTGCGTACTCTTGCGGCTACATGAACCCGGCGACGGTGATTGCTTCGCACGTGGTGATGGGCGACGCGACGTCCCAGGAGGCAATCCATGCCATGGCGCCTTACGTGCTCGGTAGCGCGCTCGGCTGCTTGAGCGTGTGGTTTATGGTGAAGTTCTTGCTTCCAGAGCCGAAGAGCGCGAAAAAGGCAAAGGCGCAGGGAAAAGCGGCGGCGAGAGGCGTGAGCTTGGCGCGCGAACGCGCGGCCGCGATGGAGCGCGCGAAGTCCATGGCGAAGTCGTCGTCGAAGAAGAAGGCGCAGTAGTCGCATTAGTCGGAAAGCATCATAGCGCGCGCGCAGCCAAGGAAACGCATCATTCGGAGTTTGTAATCGAGTATTCAAATTCAAAATCTGTTTTTTTTGTAGTGCAACCAAAGAACAAAGTAGCGCGCGTAATCTCGATCTCAATCGCGCGTTAAATTAAAACGCTGGATCTATCTTCATCCTCATTCCAACTCGGGCAAGTCGTCCTCGTCGCCTTCCTCTTCGATGGCGCCCAAACCGCCTTCGTCCTTGCTCGATTTCATGTTCGCGATTAACTTCTTGAGCTCATCCATGCTTGGTTCTTCGCCGCCGGCGCCGCCGGCGCCCGCGCCGCCGCCCATACCACCCATCATGGATGAGAAATCCGGAGCGCCACCGGCGCCACCAGCGCCGCCCATCATCGCTTGCAACGCCGCCATGTCCATGCCGCCGCCTCCGGGCCCGCCGCCGCCCATCATCCCGGGCATACCGCCCGCACCACCGCCCATGCCCGCCATCATAGACTGCATATCGAACCCACTCGTATCAATATCTTGTGCTTCATCGTCATCCTCATCCGCCCACTTGTCAAAATCCACGTGCACGTTGTTCATCTTCCCGGCGGCTGCCGGAAGCAAACGAGACCACCACTCCGCGTCCTCCTTCACGAGCACACAAAACACCTGCCGACCCGTCACCGCATACGTCGACTTCTCACTAGAAATCGCCTTATAAAACGCAATCGTCTCCGCGTACTGTTCCCCCCCGCTCGTCGCGCTGAACGTAATCTTGTCCTTTTCGATCGCAATCTCCACATCCTTCGCATCGGCGAGCTCGAACGTCATGTACACCTTGTCCTCGCGTTCGGCCCATTTCACGGATGGATGTTTGGCTGCCATGCTCGCGTTTTGGGAGTTTCTTTGCTCTCTCTCCTGTCGTGTGCTCGCGCGCGTCGTCGAATAACGCGGATGAATGAATCAATCAATCACGGTCTTCTCCAAGCGTCCATCGGCGCGTGACGCGACCGGCGCATTGGCGTATAGGGTACACACAACCACATCTCTGGTTCACAACCCATCATGTATCTTAGGGGTACACACACATGAAACTCGAATCCCCTGGTCATCATTGGTCAATCGCATCACCCCACACAACCAATGGGTCCGAAACGAACCGACGGTCGACGCGACCATGTCGACGACGACAGTGCTCGCCTCGCGCGGACCGCGCATACGACGACCGACACGCGTCGCGAACGCACACAAACTGACAACGCACGCACGCACGCAGACACCCGCGCGCGATTCGAGCGAGCATCACACACATTCGACATCGTCATTCGACGTCGCATTCGCGGACGCGACCCCATTCGCGGCACGGCGCGCGGATGAGCGACGACGCGGCGGGGTCGGCGGACGGCGTGCGGACGATGTCGATCACGGATATGGCGGAACCGAATGCGGTGCGTGTAGCGCGGGTGATGGCGCGATGTGTGCACAGCGCACAGCGTCGCGGCGAATGTCGTCCATGCGCTTGGGCGCGACGAAGAGACGTTTAAACGAACACTTTTTTGGAATTCTTTCCCGTCGTACGCGTGACTCGCGACTGACGATGTAGGGCTTTGTTGCGTGGTGTGATGTCGTAGGTGTATGAGACGTTATCGATTGAAGGCGATCCTGATGAGGTTGGACACGTGATATATACCGGGGCGACGAAGGATGGCGCGCCGACGAGCGCGGCGGGCATTAGGTGCGTTTAATTTCAGCGCGCGCGCGTCGTGTGATATCGCTGTTGCCTCGAGCGCGTTGATTGCGTGTGTGATGTGTGTGTGTGTGTGTGTGTGTGTTCGATCGTACGGGGATGTGCGCGAGACTGACGCGTGTGTGTAAAATTTTGTAGCTATGAAACCGTGCGCGTGGTGGGTAACGGGTCGTTTGGCGTCGTGTACCAGGCGCGGTGTCGGGAAAACGATGAAACAGTGGCAATTAAAAAGGTGTTACAGGACAAGAGATTTAAGAATCGAGAGTTGGCCATAATGAAAGCGTTGGATCACCCGAACGTGGTGAAATTGATACATAGCTTTTATCACACCACGGAGGAGGATGAGGTGTATTTGAACTTGGTTTTAGAATTCGTCCCCGACACCGTGTACCGCATCGGCAAGCACTATCATAAAAACAACCAACGTGTGCCTGGGTTATTAGTGAAGTTGTATACGTATCAGATGGCGCGCGCGCTGGCGAGCGTACACAAGCTTGGGATGTGTCATCGCGATATCAAGCCTCAGAATTTGCTGGTGAACACCAAGACGCACGTGCTTAAAATTTGTGACTTTGGAAGCGCAAAGATTTTGGCGCCCACAGAGCCGAACATTTCGTACATTTGTTCAAGATACTACAGAGCACCCGAATTAATATTTGGAGCGACGCATTATACGACGGCGATTGATATTTGGAGCACGGGTTGCGTCATGGCGGAGTTGTTGCTCGGATCGCCTCTCTTCCCTGGCGATAGCGGCGTCGATCAGTTGGTGGAAATTATCAAAATTTTAGGAACGCCCACGCGAGAACAAATCAACAGTATGAATCCGCACTACACAGAGTTCAAGTTCCCTCAAATAAAGCCCCATTCGTGGTCAAAGGTGTTCTCCAAGAATACCGACCCGTTAGCGCTCGCGTTGATTGCTAAAATTCTTGTGTACGAACCAGAGGATCGTTTCGATGGTTTGAATATGTGCGCGCACGAATACTTTGATGAGTTACGCGAGGAGGATACAAAGTTACCCGATGGTAGTCCGCTACCACCGTTGTTTAACTTTACGGATGACGAATTGGAGGGCTTGAGTAGCGAGTTGAAGTCTAAACTCGTTCCAGCGCACACGCGATGATAGACGACGGCGCGCGACTCTATATTTATTCCTGTTCCTGTTGTACAAACGCATATACCATCATACAAGTAGACGTGAAACTAGATGAACTCGCTTTTGTTTTTAATCACAAGGAAAATCTATCAATCATCATCAATAATATTAATCCATCAGTTGGTTCGCGCGCGTCGCGACTCAGCGGACATTTTCACCGTCAAGCGAATGCGTAATGTAACCGCAAATCACAACTTAAACGACAAACGGCTCGAACGCCGGTTGGTCAAGAAGTTGCGCTTGATCCACGCACGATAATACCTTGCCATTCGCCTTCTCCTTCAAAATGCACTTGATAACCAACGCCGCGACGTCTTCGCGATGAATGGCGCCGCACACACGCTTATCCTCCGTCAACACCGCCGTCCCCGTCGCGGGCTCACTCTTCAACCCTCCAGGTCGAACAATAACATATTGCATCCCAGTCTTCGCGCTCACTTCCATTAAATGCTTCTCCGCCTTATCCTTTTCAATCAAAACCGGCTTCAACGCGTCGTACACATTCGGCGGAGGCGCCCCAGCCGAATCCCCAACCCCGATGCTCGTCACCAATACAAACTTCCCGCACCCCTTCGCCGCCGCCGCATCAATCAACGCGATATTCGCCGCGCTATCCGCGATTGGATCCGCAGGCGTGCCACCAATCGTGCTCACCACCGCATCGTACTCATCGCTTTGATTCATCGCCTTGGCCACATCCTTCTCGCGCAACGCGTCGCCCTTCACCAAGAACCCTCCCACGGATTCAATCTCCTTTCTGTTCGTCTCGTGTCTCTGCAAGCACGTCGCCCACGTGCCAGCCGCGGTGAGCTGACGAAACACATCCATGGCCACGCCGTTGCCGCCGCACACGAGCACGGAGATGTTATCCGGCTCTAAATCCCCGGCGCGAACGACGACGACTGGGCGCGATCGCGTCATCGACATCGATCGCATGGGTGACGACGTTCGCGCGCCGACGGCGGATGCGCGCACGGATGCGCACGGCAGGGCGAGCATGGTGATGATGTGTGTGCGAAGCGTCGCGCGCGCGAGGACGCAAAGTGTTTTGTCGCGGCGAGAGGCGCAAAGTGCGGGGTCATCGGTGTCGATTAAAGTGGATAACGAACGAAATCTCAGTCAAGATTTTGACATTTGACATTGACGACGCGTTGACATTATATACGACGGGTACGGCGCGTGTAGTGTGGTGCTAGTGCATGCGGGTGACGCGCCTGCCTTCGGCACGTTCCTGGACGTCGCCGCGCTGGGTCATGATGAGTAGGGCGCGGGTGACGGCCCATTCATTGACGCCTACGCGGGCGAGATCGTCGATGAGGTGACGCTTTGACGTCGTCGCGCCTATGGCGAGCTTTTGTCGGATTTGAGTTTCGACGACTTGGAGCTCTTCGCGTTGTTCTGGGGAGAGCACGACCATGTCGGCGACGCCTGAACGAGCGGCGTCGATGGTGGAGACTTCGAAGAGGCGTAAAGCTTCTTGGACGTGTTCTTCGGTGACTTGGGATTGTAGGCACATTTTGGCAAGCGACTCGGAGATGCGCACGATGGCTTCGAGTTGACGCACGGTGATGGGTACCGCAGCGTGGCCACCCGTGCGCTTACGTTCACGCATCTCCTCACGGTATTTCACGTAGGAGTCCTCGAGCATGCCTTTCGCGCGTTCACCGATTCTGGGCGAGCACATCGCGCGACAGTACTCGATGTAGCGCTTTAAAAATTTGCGCTCCTTTTCCTGCTGCGGATCGGCGGCCGTTTCGCTTTCATCCCCACCCCCGGCGTGGATGTTCAACACGTGATCTGCAATGAGCATATCACGCTCGTATAGCCGTTCATCTCGAACGATGAAAATCATATCGAAACGAGACAAAATCGTCGTTTGTAAATCAATGTTTTCCTGCGCTGTCTTCAAGTCGTCGTAGCGTCCGCTCGGTGGGTTCGCCGCGGCAAGTACCGCCGTTCGGCTGTTCAACATGGTTGTGATCCCAGCCTTGGCAATTGAAATTGTTTGTTGCTCCATGGCTTCGTGGATGGCGACGCGATCTTCGTCACGCATCTTGTCAAATTCATCAATACACACACACCCGCCGTCTGCTAAAACCATCGCCCCGCCTTCGAGGTAAAATTCGCCGTTGGCGTCTCTAATCACCGAAGCGGTGAGACCCGCGGCGGATGAACCCTTACCAGACGTGTACACACACACTGGCGCGGTACGTTCGACAAATTTCAAAAATTGCGACTTTGCCGTGGATGGATCACCGAGCAATAACACATTAACGTCGCCTCGCCGAGCGGTGCCGTCGGGGTGCAGCTTTCGCGAGCCGCAAAAGAGCAAGCACGACACCGCCGCCTTGACGTCATCGCTGCCGTAAATTGCGGGCGCAATGCGTGAACGAATATCTTTGATCACTTCCTTGAACGGACGCTGCGCGAACGACTTAAATTCTACGTGTTCGGCATCCGTAAAGTGCGAATCACCTCGCGCGCCCTCTGTCTCTTCATCAATACCGATGACGCGCAAGTACGCGTGCTGTACCGCCACTTTACCACCACCACGATCGCGCTTACCCCCACCCCCGCTTGTGGTCTCATACACACCCATCACCTTGACGCGCGTGCCTGGAACGATGGATAATACCATCGCACGCTCAACTAAAATTGACATATGTCGCGGCATTTCACCCGCCGGCACGCATTCGGGATTCTCTTGCAACTTCATATTCTGTTGATCGATGAATGAACTCTTTTCGGGAACGACTCTGTACGGGTCCGTACCGCACGCGTTAGCTTGCTGCCCAACCTCAGTGTCACGCGACACCGCAGCATTGCAAAATCGCGGCACGTTCGCCCCACTATACCCACCCGCGAGCTTCAACGAAATCGTATTCTTGCACCCTTTACATTCGAGCACCATATCCTTCGCCTTGGTTCTCGGTTTCGAAGTCGCGATAACAATCCCTGGAATGTACACCAACGTCCCAACATCATTAGAATTCAAACTTCTCAACGGTCTAGGAATCTCCTTTGACGTCAATTTTACCTGTACCGTTTCCTTTGCGCGCAACGGAGCGCCGAGCGCATCCGTCGCCTCCTCTTCCTCCTCCTCCCCGTTCCCCGCTCTAAACCCACGTATAACGTCCAACACCGCATCCTCCAACACTGGTAAATACTCATTCGGCTTCATTCGCACCTCTCGCGCTAATTCTCCATCGTGCGCAATCATATCATCAAAACATATCTTTAATTCCGTCGGCGCATTCACCTGATCGAGCGCGTCCCGATACGTCAACCGACCATCCGCGCTCGTCGCGTCTGGCGCCGAACGAAAATTTCGCAAGAAATCAATAAATTTCCCCTTGGCGCGTGCCGGGGTGACACGCGACGCATATTCTGCGTCTTGCGCCAGCGCGTTACCGTACGACATCGGTTCGTCGTCGTCATAGTAGACGTTTTCGCCGCCAGCTGTGGGACACGAAATTCAAAAATCACAATCATCAGTCCATCGAACTCCTGACGCGCGCGCGAGAGGCGATGGGCGAATGCGCGCGCGCGAAGTCACCGCAGATGACGTACCGTCCATGGCGTGCGAAGTCTGATTCCGTGCGCACCGTTGCGGGTGTACGGTGGGGCGTCTAAGAATGGCGATCGTGCACCGTGAGCGCCACTGAAACAGCTGCGGTATCGAGAACGGATGGGTCGGTTGACGTACATGAAATGATGAGGCGTTCGTAAGGATGTACAGATGATTATTACGACGTTAAATTATTGAGCGGTGAGAGCGGTGCGCGCGACGCGGTGCGCTTGGTGAGGTCGGCGGAGTTGGGATGGATGTACGCGCGCAAGGCTTCGTCTGGGCGAAACGCAAAGGCGCTCGGAGTGACGGGTTCGGCGAGCAACGCGCGGGCGGAATCTCTCGCGGGTGTGGCGCCCGTAGGGACGTCTTGGCGTACCGCGCTCGTGAGTTCGGTAGAGAACTGTTCGCGGACTGATGTGAGTTCGCGCGCGTGCTTGGACATGAAGTCTGCAAAGCCGCGTTCTGACGTCGCGGCGACGGCGTCGGCTAAATCTGAAAACGCCGCGCGGTCGCTGTCCAGAGACTTTAAGAGCGACTCGACGGTTTCGTCGCATCCACGGCGAGAGGCGACGACGGCTTGAACGGCGGCTTCAGAAGTGATTTCTGCACCCGCGCGTAGTTCTTCAGCGGCGCGGGTGAGTAAATCCGCTTGCTTTAACATGCTCGTGCGCGCGTGCTCGCTCGCGCGCCTCGCCGCCGTTTCAATCACCGTCTGCATGCTCGCTATGGACTCCTTGAGCACGTTCACCTCGGATTCTTTGCGCTTCATGAAATCATCTAAGACACTTTTCATGTGTGCGCGTGAATCTCGCTCGACTTCTTGAATGCCCGCTAAACCGCTTTCAAGCGCCTCTAAACGTTCGCACATTGACGTGCTCAACGCGTGAATGGCGTCTATGTTGGAGCTCATCACGCTCTCCTTGCGCGAAATTTTCTCAAACAACTGTGTGGCTTCGGATTTGGCGGCGACTAAGTCACGCGCCATTTGACTCGTGGCTGTTGATAAGCCTTGGTGCGACTTTTCAAATTCACCGAGCAAGTAGTCCTTTTCAGCGGCGGATTTCCTAGTCGCACGCAATTCACTCGTCGTCGCTCCTAAAGTTTCCCTCGTTTCACCGAGTTGTGCCTCAACCCCAGCGTGGTCTTCTTTGAGCTGTAAAAAGTTCTTCTTGGTCTTATCAAACATCCGCGTCACCTTGTCGTGCTCGGCCTGCGTGGAAGCGAGCGCACATTCGAGCTCCTCTGCTCGCCGCCGCGTCGCCATGTGCTCATTCTGCTCGGCGTCGTAGTTGGTCTTGGACATGTACACCCCGTTTTTCTCGCGCGTGGCGTGCAAGTCACTTTGTAGGCGGTCGATTTCCGTTTGTAATTCTTGCAAGAAGACGTTCTTTGGCGTCTTCCCGTTCGTCACGGGTTTATTTTTGATGTTTTTGGCTCGGTGCGCGTATTCGAGCGTACTCAGCGTTTCCTCCACCGAATGTGACGCTGGCGATACGGTGGCAATAACCAACGTTTTACATTTTCCACCGAGCGCATCACGTAGTAAACGCGTGAGTTTACTGTCTCGATAGGGCACGTGCCCGAGCTTATCGACCAAGGCGGTGATGACACGCCCGAGCGCGACGAGAGACTTGTTTATTTCACCCGCTTCTCTCGCGCGCGAATCTTTTGCGCCCGACCTCGAAATGTTCTCACTCCCCGCTAAATCCACCAAGTTCAATTTCCCACATCTAATGAACTCCTCACCATCAGGAGACACGTCTTTGATGTGAACGGTGACGCTAAATACGCTGTGCGAACGACTCGACTGCTTGTTTAACAACGTCTCTTCAGTTCGTCGGCGCGTTGTCCCTCGATTCAACACCGTAAATACCTCTTGCATGCTACGTACGTACACCTCCTCCAACCCTTTCACCGTCACAGCACCTTTACCATCTTCCATCAGCGCGTGCTTCATCTTATTCGAACCATCCGCCTCGAGCGGCGGTCCGAGCAAGTCGGTTATCTCTTCATTGTACAATTCCAAATACGTCACCTTGACGTGGTACTCCAACTCAGCCCGCTCGAGGTACTCAAACACGTGCGACATTGCGCGCGGAATAATTCCCGCCTCGCTACTCAACACATCACACTCCGCATCGTGCGCACCGCTCATCGTATGTGTCTTCCCCGTGCCAGTTTGCCCGTACGCGAACACCGTGCAGTTGTACCCGTCGAGCACGTCCCGCACCATTGGCTTCACCGCCGATTCATACACGCGCTCCTGCGTCGACGTCGGACCAAAAACATCATCAAACGTAAACTCACGATCACCGCTCGATGTTTTCGACTTCCCCGACGCCGTCGCCGTCGTCGTCGACGTCACCTTCGCACTCGAGCTCTCCACGACGAGCGCGCGCGACGCCTCATCGACAGAAATCACTTCAGGAACCTTTTCCGCACGCTCTCGCGCATTCAACGGCCTACATCGCGATCACACACACAAACACACACACACACATCAGTACACGCACTACGCCACATCACGCGCCGCACACCTCACGCCCATCGACGACAAAACTCGCCCATCGTGTGCGTCATCGTTTAAAAAAGTCGTTTGAAAAGCCAACGACACATCCATCCCACGCGCGTGTACGCCGCGTCGCTTGCTCGCAATCGCCTCGTCAACGCACCGACATCGTAGAACGACACTCACGCGCACGCTTTCACGCGTTCGCGCGTCATTCGACGCACTCGCGGGCGCCATGCGGGCGACTAATGTCGTCAAGAGCTACACAAACCAGCGAGTGTTCCCCTCGACTGCAGAGGCAAAAAATGACTGAAACCGATGGGATCAGCGGCATTGACGCGCGCGCATGGGCGCCACGGACCGCACACGCGCGCCTGGACGCGACACGAGTGCGTCTGCGTCGACTGCGCTCGCGCGCGGCGGCGCTGGGGCGACGTCGACGGGGAATAATGGTAGCCATGGCGCGCGAGGTTCGAGTGCGCCGCAGCCCGGTGTGCTGAAAATCAATCCCTTTAAGCGCGCACCGAGCGTTCCAAAGACGTTTGCTGAGGATGCGCGGGGGATGTTACGACGAGCGATAGTTGCGGTGCAAGAACAGCGCGCGACGGAGGTGAGTTACGAGACGCTGTACCGTGCGGTGGAGAATTTATGCGTGCATAAACACGGTGATTCGGCGTACGAGGACTTTAGCTCTGGGGCAAACGCGCGCGCGCGTGAGGTTCTGCGCGCGCTCGATGGGCACACGATTGGTGATAATGAAGTCCTGTTGGCGAATTTTGATCGCGCGTTCGGGGAGTACTGCGCGCAGGCGTTGACGTTGCGGTCGATCTTTTTGTATTTGGACCGAGCGGTGGCGCACGGGGCGAGCGGCTCGGGACGGCTTTCGCTGTGGGATTTGTCATTGAAATTGTTTCATGATCACTTGGAGAAGTGCCAGGGGGTTAAAACACGCGTCGTGCGTGGGTTGCTACATGCGATTGAGCGCGAACGGGTTGGGGAGCATATTGATAGAGCGTTGGCGAAGCGCGCGTTGCGGGCGTTGCACGCGCTCGGGGTGTACGGCGAGGCGTTTGAAAAGGTGTTCATCGAGGCGAGTCAGGAGTTTTATCGCAAGGAAGGGAACGAATATAGCGCACAAACGGATGTGTCGGACTATTTGAAGCACTGCGAACGGCGGTTGAGTGAGGAATCGGAGCGGTGTACGAATTACTTGGACGCGAGCACGGCTCGGGGGTTAATGCGCGCGTGCGAACAAGGGTTGATTGAGGCGCACATCGGGGATATTTTGGATAAAGGATTCGTCGATTTAATGCGTCAACATAGAATTGATGATTTGCACCGCTTGCACAAATTGCTTGCGCGTATGGATGGTCTAGACCGCTTGTGTCGCGCGTTTGTGACATACTTGAAGCAGCAAGGTACCGCCATCGTCAAGGATGAAGAAAACGACAAGGACATGGTTGAACGACTGCTGGCGATGAAAACCGCGGTGGATGAAATCGTTACAAATGCTTTTGGTCGCACCGCCGCGGATGGGTCGAATGACATCTTTATCAACGGGGTCAAGGAGTCATTTGAGTCGTTTATAAACTGTCGCCAAAACGTCCCTGCGCAGCTCATCGCAAAGTACATCGACTCCAAATTAAAGACTGGAAACAAGGGCGCTACTGAAGAAGAACTAGAAGTCACGCTTGATAAGGCGTTGATGATTTTCCGCTACATTAGCGGTAAAGATGTTTTCGAGGGCTTTTACAAACGAGAACTTGCCAAGCGCTTGTTGCACGGAAAGAGTGCATCCATCGACGCCGAGAAATCAATGATTAGCAAGTTAAAGGCAGAGTGTGGCAGTCAATACACGCAACAACTCGAGATGATGTTCAAAGATATCGACATGAGTCGAGAAATTATGCACGCGTTCAGGCAATCCATCGAGGAAAATCCGGCGTTGCCAAAGGGAATCGAGATGAATGTCAACGTCATCACTTCAGGGAGCTGGCCGCAGTACTCCACCGTTGACGTCAAGCTCCCAGAGCAGCTCGCTATGTTGCAAGAAAACTTTCAAGAATTTTATTTGAACAAGCACTCGGGGCGAAAACTGACGTGGCAAAACTCACAAGGACAATGCGTGGTGAAGGCGCAATTTGCCAACGGCCCAAAGGAGCTCTTCGTGACGCTCTTTTCGTGCGTGGTCTTGATGCAGTTCAACGCCAAGCCGACGTTGACGTATAAGGAGATCGCCTCAGAAAGTGGTTTGGAAGAAAAGCAACTCAAGCACACGTTACAATCGTTGGCGTGCGGGAAAACGCGCATTTTGAATAAAGAGCCAAAATCCCGCGAAGTGAACGACGACGACGTCTTTGAAGTCAACTCTGCGCTGAGCGAACGCCACTTTAGAATCAAGATCAACTCGATTCAAGTCAAAGAGCAAGCCGAAGAAAACAAGCAAACATTAGAGAAAATCTTTGCCGGTCGAGAGCATCAGTGTGATGCCGCCATCGTGCGCATCATGAAGACCCGCAAGACGCTCTCCCACGCCTTGCTCGTATCGGAACTCTTGGCGCAGTTGAAATTTCCAACCAAGCCGAGCGACTTGAAGAAGCGCATCGAAAGTTTGATTGAACGCGAGTACATCGAGCGCGATAGAGATGATCCACAAAAGTACAACTACTTAGCTTAGACAACGAGATGTTAATTTACACCATTCGTATTCATTCTTTTCCTCGCTCGTTTCGCGCGCGTAAAATTTGAAAAATGTCTCGTGGGTGCTCGGTTTTCACCACAACGCCACGCGCACCGTCGCTCGCCATGGATTTCGACGACGACATCGATGACGAAGCGTTAGCCAACTTCGATTTAAACGCCGCGACGGCCAAGTCATCGCTAGCGATGCGTCGCGCGTGCGGTAAAGACGCCGATGCGTCGCCGGTTGCGCTCAAACGACGAAAGGTGGAGCAGCTCGAGACGCACACCGGCGCTCACGCCAGCGCCGGTGATGCCTCCGCGTTGGATGCGTCGCTGCGAAAGTATTATGGATTGTCGTTTCGTCCTGGCCAGCGCGAAGTGATCACCGCCGCGCTCGCCGGGCGAGATACTTGTGTGTTTTGGAGCACCGGGAGCGGCAAGTCGTTGTGCTACTCTCTCGCGGCTTTACATTCCGGCAAAATCTCTGTCGTCGTCTCGCCGCTTATTTCGCTCATGAACGATCAGTGCATTGGATTGAATAATACCGTCGGCGCGGTGTGCGGGAAAGACGTCGCGGTGTTTTTGGGGTCGGCGCAGATGGACGCGCACGCGGAGCGTCGCGTATTTGAAGGCGAGTATAAAATTGTCTTTGTGACGCCAGAGAAGTTGACGGCGTCGACGTCGTTCATTAATGGATTGAAGCGCATGGTGGAGCAAGATGATTCTATTGGCTTGCTTGCGATTGATGAGGCGCATTGCATTTCGAGTTGGGGGCATGATTTTAGACAGAGTTATACGCAGTTGAACATGTTGCGTGAGCAGTTGCCGACTGTGCCAATCATGGCGTTGACAGCGACGGCGGTGAATTTTGTTCGAAACGATATCATGAAGATTCTTGGGCTGAATAATCCATTTGTGGCGTCGAATTCTGTCGATAGACCAAACTTGCGTATTTCAGTAACGCGCAAGGTGGATTTTGGCAAGGATTTGCAACTAATTTACGAACAAATCGGCGGTCGCGACGGAGCGGTGCCGACGATTGTGTATTGCGCGACGATTGCTGAGGTTGTAAAGTTGTGCGGAGCGTTGAAGCAGCGTCTTGGCGATTCAGTGGTGCAAATGTATCACGGATCCATGCCCAATGAAGATCGTCGTGAATCACACTTGGCATTTCTTACTTCGCGCTCGCCCGTCATTGTCGCTACGACGGCGTTTGGCATGGGGATCGATAAGGGCGACGTTCGCCGCATCATACACCACGGCGCGCCGAAGACTATGGAGGAGTACTACCAGCAAATTGGTCGCGCCGGGCGCGATGGCATGGATTCTAATGTCACGCTCATGTTCGCCGACAACGACTTTACGAGATACTCGTCTGATTTCTACACCAAAGACTTAACTCCAGAAGCCGCGCGCACGCAGCAAAATTCAACAGACATGCTGAAGGCTTTTGTGAACGATAGAGAGACGTGTCGACGCGTGCTCATCATGCGTCACTTCGAAGAGAAACCTCCGTTTACTAGATGTGACGCATCGTGTGACAACTGCGCTCGAAGCGCGCTCGGCCAAGATGTTTTGCGACGAAATTTCGCCATCGAAGCGCGGCCGATATTTCTCACGTTGAAATTCGCGGGTGGGAGCATGACGATGACAAAGTTTCTTCGTACGATCACGAACTCAAAAGAGAGCGAACCGCTAGCGCCGTGGCAGCGAGAGGCGATAAATGCCGCACTATTAGCCGCCAAGAACCACACGCCGGGATCGACGTCGACGGAATTTTTCAAAGAAATGATGGCCATCTTATCGCAGACGGGATTAGTTTCGGAACGAATTGTCAAAGGTGGGTACAGTACGTATTCTGTGTACGCTTTAACTAGCGATGCGCAGCAATTCTGCACGCAGTCTCCGCCAGCGTTAATCTTGCCTACACCCGAAACGGTGATGAACGCTGAGCGAGAATTAAAAGATAAGCTCGACGCCATCAAGAAAAAGTTGTTCGATGGTGGCGTTGACACTTCGCAAATCCCAGCGCACGAATTAGAGCGCGGAAGTGGTGAAATTATCGACGCTGAACTTGCATGGATGAACAAGTTGGCGTATTATCGCAGCACTGGCAACGAGCGGCGCGCGGATGCGCTCTTGGCACTTCTCAAGAAGATTGAAGCCTGGCGTGATGAACGCGCAGTGGCTCTTGGTATGGCACCCGCTGCCGTGCTCAAATCGTTTCTTTGCAAAAAGATTGCGTACGTACTGCCCCGTTCAGTTGAAGCGTTGCGCGCTGTCGGCGTGCGGGTCACTGGCGTCGAAGAATTATCCAAGGTCATCAACGACGCGGCTGAAGAATTTTTGCCGCCACCTGCCTCTGTAAACGCTTCAGGTAACGAATTGCGTTTCGGCACGATTACACCGCGCGAGCCCTGGGCATTTGCCGTGTACAAGCCGCGCAAGGCGCCGAAAGCGGCGGGCGGAGGTATATTGAAACCAAATTGGGAATATAGCTACGATCGCTTCACCGCCGGTGAGCACATCGAAGCGATTGCGTTGACGCAACCAAATGACAAAGCTATTCAACCCGCCACGGTTTTCGGCCACTTGATGGAGGCGTTGCAACACGGCAAGACGGTGGACCTCGACCGCGCCTTTGCCAGCCTTCAGCCCGAGCACAGGCTCACCACGGAAGACTGCCAGCGTTTCGCCGAACGACAAGCATCCCTCGGATTTGACGTTCGTACTTCACCAGAGTACGCCGCCAAAGACTTCGCTCAGGGTCTCGTTCCAGACATCCCGAGCGCCGACAAGCCTCCCGAAGTGCGCGCGCGCGAAGCCGCGGTGTACGGCAAAATCCGCACCTGGGTTGCCCTTCGCCGGTGCGGTGCGCTTTAATCGCTCTAGTATCGTATCGTCATTCTTGTAAATCACACGCATTGTTTATCACACGAGCATCCCACGCCCTTGGGTCGACGTAATCAACAACAGCCGCGGGTGAGTTTGAATTGCGCAAAAAAAAGGCGCGAAAAAAGGCGCGAAAACGGCATTCCGCACCACACGTATCCGACGATGACAATCACGAACGCCTTCGAACTCGAGCGCGCCGCGCGCATCGAAGCCAATAAAGCGCGCATGGCTGCCATGGGCATCACAACCTTGGCGTCTAACCTCGCCGCCGTCGCCGCCGTGGCGAAAAAGACTCAGGTGCGTTGCGATGTCAGTGCAGTTTTTGCATTGGTACCGATCGCGCGCGTGTTCCGCCGCGCATTCGCCCGAGATTACGTCTCTCGCATGACGCATGCACTGATTGCGTACTGACGTTGTATTTTGTTCGTTCTATGTACCTTTAATTGATGCGCAGACGCCGCGTAAGCGTCCGGTGAGAGAAATCTTACCAGACACCGAGCGCCGACGATCCTCGCGCGACGTGAAAAAGGTGGATTACTTTGGTATGGATGAGCCCGGGTGTGAGGCTGGAGACCGTCGTGTGCGCGCGCCGCGAGTCGTACGCGCACCGAGCAACGCGCCGCGAGCGGTGTTTTCAGTCGGTGGGCGAGTGTACGATAGCGAGCTCGGGGTGACGTGTCACTGGTGTCGTCAAAAGACTGTCGAGACGCATGTGACGTGCACGGGCGCTGGATGCTCCGGCGCGCGTTTGCCCTTGGCGTTCTGCGGCATGTGCTTGAGCAACCGTCACGGTGAGGATATTGATGACGCCGTGGCGAGTGGATGCTGGGAATGTCCGCGATGCCGTGGGTCGTGCGGGGATGGGTGCGTGACGTGCTGCAACTGTGGTCCGTGCCGTAAAAAGGCGGGATTAACGCCGACGCACCAGATGATTCAGCTCGCGCGCGCGCACGGTTTTGATAACGTGCACGATTACTTGGTGCATCGCGAGACTGGTGAAGACGCGGAGACGATTGCGGAGCGCAAGTTGACGTTTCGGTGGGGTAAATGGTTGCGCGATGACTTTTGCCGACCCGTGGCTGACAAAGAAGAAGAAGAAGAACAAGAGCAGGTCGTTGCCTTGTCGAGTGCCGATGAAGAAAGCGCGCGAGATGTGTCTTCCAGTGAAAACGCGACACCAGCGGAATCAGAATCGGATGACGCTGAGTACATGGTGGTGCACCGCACGCCGAAGAAGCGCCGCGTGGCCCCATCGACCCCGAGTACGTCGTCGCCCAATGTCGGCACGCCAGCCCAAGGCGGAGGCTCTTCTCGCACTAGTCCACGTCAAAAGTTCAAATCCTCAGTGGCAAGGAAATCAGTCGCAAGCAAGCCGACAAAGTCTGTTCCGGTGCCCGCTCCGATTGCCGGTGATGATATTTATGAGTTTGAAGCCATCTTAGATCGCCGAAAGCGCGGTCGTGGTGAGCAACTCCTCATCAAGTGGCGTGGATTTGACGAATCCCAAGCCACGTGGGAACCGGCGACGAACATCATCGCCAATGCGTAAGTGTACGCATATATACAGTACGATACGATATACATTATCGAGCGTCTCCGGCGCTCTCAACACTGAGAGCTCTGCTCGAGGCTCGAGCGCCTCCTATACCATCACTATTACGATGTCAATGACACACATACACGCTCAGCAAAACAAACGAAAATTGCACATCTCACATACAGAAATCCACCCAGCGTTACACGAACGACATTCATACCCGACGTTTCGGCATGAAGGCGCGATTCCTAACAGTAATCCACAGAGCAGTATATACTCACGAGCTCCATTCCCCGACTCGTGCGTATACGTGATCATCTACCACCGCGCGCGCGACTCTCGAACCAACGAGTGCGCGTGCGAACGTTTGCGCCGCCGCGTACATCGCTATCGCGTGCGCGCGCGCGTGAACAGTACGCACAATGCCCGCTGAAAAGGAGCGCGAGTTCGGTAAATTCGATTGCGTATACCATGATCCCGACGCGCGTACGCCCGTGATGGGTAAACTCAGCGTGTTTGAGACTGCATTGCTGTTCAGTGGTGATATATTCGGCGTCGCATTGAGTGGATCGTCGATGAAAGTCAAGTTAAGGGACGTGGCTACGCTTCGCGCGGAGAGTCGATTGTCGCTCGTCGTGGAACGCGCAAACGGGAAGACTTTATCGCTGAGCTTTACCAATAGCGCCCCGGCTTTTGATTGCTTGGTGAAAAGTTGGAATTTAACGCAACCTAATGCGGATGAGCGCGTGGCGACGGGTCCTGGGAAGGATAAGAAGACGTCTAAAGGCGACGGACGGGCGAGCGGTGGGCTGGCGGAGATGGTGCAAGAGTATCGAGAAAGCGCTGAGAAGAAACTGCAGAGTTTCGTCGCGGAATTAAGCTTGCTCGGGGCGAAACCTAAACCTGCACCGCGGTTGCCGGTGATCGACGTCGAAGACGAAGTGTCGAGGTGCTTGTTTGTTCGCGTGGTCAAGGCAACTGACGTACTGGCGATGGACAGCGGCGGGACGTCAGATCCATTCACATCTGTACGCTATCGCGGTTTGGAGTCGACGACGAAAACTATTTACGAAACGCTCAACCCTGAATGGGACGAGGTGTTTACTTTTAGAGTTCCGCCGAATAAGATCAGCCTAGATGAGACGGATGCGCTGGAGTTTCACTTGTTTGACAGAGACGTGGCGTTGAACGACTTTATTGGATACACAAAGCTCGACTTGACGGGCACGAAAGTCTACGGAACTCGTCGCACGCGCAGTGTGCTCAAACTAGGACCGTTGCCGAAAGACCAGCAGCCAGACTTTTTCGACGTCAATCACTTGAAGGAGAAATTGATGTTTTGGGAAGGCGAACGAACCATCACGGGAACAGTTGAAGTCGAGTACTGGCTCGGTAACCGCCACGACGAAGAATACCGAGTGGCCGGGGTTCCAGTCTTGCGCAAGCCTGACCCAAAGTCCGGGGAAGCGATCAATCACTTTTGCGATCCTGTCTCGGCGTTGCTGCGCGTTGAAGTTAAGGCTGGCAGAAACATCATCAACTTGGACGATGACGACGGGAGCGATCCATACGTCGAAGTCATTCTCGTGCAGCCTGATGGAACAGAGCACAAACAACAAACGCACTATATTGATGATGCCACGGACCCTGAATGGAATCGCACGTTCAACTTTATCGCTGCTAAGCCGTATAGCTCAGAGTTGATTTTCCGCATGTACGACTACGACGGCGCAACGAGCTATGACGATTTAATTGGTGAGGTTAAAATCCCAATTAGCAAGCTCAAGCTTCATACGGGAATTGGGCAAGCACCTGAACGCGAATGGCACACGCTACTGGATGCCGAAGGCAAGGATGCTGACGCTGAAGGTACAAAGTATGGCGATCTTCAAATACGTGCCTATTTGGATGAAGAATACTTTGAGCACTTACACGGAGGAAACACAAGTAAAGCTGTCGGACGTTTAACAGTTGATGTTTTGGAAGGGATTGATTTAGTAGAGCCGCAAGACACGTTCGTGATGGTAAAGACTGGCCCATACTGGTCTCGTTTGCCAGACAAAACAGCCGATGCGAATCCGCAATGGAACATTCGGCTTCGATATCCCATCATGGAACCCAGCGATCCAGTCACCGTGGGCTTATTTAGTTTGTCAAAAGGCACGATGATTGGACGAATCAAAGTGATTCTATCTACTCTGGACGATGGCTTGCGCTACGAGGACGACTTCCCGCTCAAAATGATGAAGGGTGGCGTCGTCGAAACGGTTGGGAAGTTGCGCGCGTCGTTCACGTTCAAGCACAAGTCTGGTACCGTGTTGGCATACAGATACGCGCAACCAGTTCTTCCAGACAAGTGGTACCTCCAACCGCTCACTGAAATCGAGCGCAGGCAGATGATGAAGGCGCATTCGTCTATGATCATGAAGCGTCTTTACAACTCGAATCCGTCAATTCCAGAATCTGTGTCGAAAGAATTGCTCGACTTTTCAAAACAAGAAGTGAGCATCAAGGGTATTAAAAGTTCCATCGCTCGCATCGAGCGCGTTGTGACTAATCTCACGTCCGTGGGTGATAACTTTTCATACGTTTTCAGTTGGGAATCCATTCCTTTGACAGCGTTTGCGCAGCTGGTCATGGTGTTTGTCATTCATCATCCGAACACCTTTCTTCCCATGATCCTCTTGAGCATCGTGTTCCAATCGCTCATGCGGTTTCCATCTCGCCACCAGCGCGTGCTCGAGCGGTGCGTTCCGGATAACTGGCTATCTGTTGGCATGGCGTTCGCCCCCGAGTCTGCAGAGGAGCTTGAAATCAAGCGTCAAGCGGAAGAAGCCGAAAGAAAACGTCTCGAAGAGGAGCGCAAACGCCAAGCTGAGAGAGAAAAAGAGAGGCGAAAAGAAGAAGCTGAAGCTAAAGCAATCGAGATGAAAGAAAAAGAGGAAAAGAAAGAAAAACAAGCGTTTACGTTTGAATCTCTCAACCCGCTCGCGGCGTTGCAACGTCAAATGGATGAAATTTCACACATGATTCAAGACGCGCAAGTAGTGTTAGACGACGCCGCGGGCGTTCTCGAACGCATCGCATGCATTTTGGATTGGGACGAGCCACGTATCACTGCATGCGTCGTGCTCGCGCTCGTGATTATCGCATGGGCGTTGATTTTCATTGACGTCGTCGTGCGATTCATGACCAACATCGTCCTCGGCGTCTTCATGAAAACCTTTTTCACCATCTTTTCCCCGAGAACCATAAAATGGTCGATTTCCGCAGGTTTCTTATTCACCATGCGTCATCCCGCAATCTTACCCGATGCCGCCACGGCGGCTATCGAAGAAGACAAAGCTGCGCGTAAAGCCGCGCTCGCCTCCGCCAGTTCCTCTGGCGCCGCCAGCGCCGACGCCCAAGACCAATCCGATGAACAAAAAGCATCGCTCATGGACCCGCGTCCATTACCACCACTCAATGTGTTCTATCGAATCCCAACCTCCGCGACGCGAATCTTGTAATATTATCATCAAAGCACGCTACGTGAAACCGGTTCTCTCTCTTCTGTCTGCTCTTGTCTTGAAAAAGTTCCGTCGGGAGTCCACCCCCCCCACCCCGACTTCCTGTTCATGACTGGTCAACTTTCTAATGGTTTTCTCCAAAGGAGTTGACCAGAAAATCACTCTCACGCCGCCACTTCCACGCGCGGTCGCCACGCGATCGACGTCCGCACGCGCACCGTTCGCGCAAACACTCGCGAACGTTTCTTTCCCACCCGTCTCGCGCAACGCGTCGCCGTTGACGCGCGCGCACGTCGAGGCTGGCGCGCGCGACACAGGTGTCTGGCGCCGCCATCGGATCGACGCGCGGGCGCGCCCGTGAACGCTTCGTCAGCGCCGTGAACGCGGCTGCGTAGCGCGTGGAACGTAGACGGTGATATTCGTCGTGTGTGTGCGCGAGTGAGGCGCGAGCGCGACGCGGAGGATGCGGGCGCACGGGGGTGATGACGCGCCAGCGGGTCTGGATTTTGAGTTTTCACAGGTTTTCGGCGAACGCGCGGCTGGAGAGGAGGTACAGGATGCAGACATTATATCCGCGGTGGAATTTAACGTGACTGGTGAGAAATTAGCGACGGGTGATCGTGGAGGGCGGGTGGTGCTGTTTGAGCGCATACATCACTCGAAGAGCGCAATCGAGGAGCTACGGTCGAGGTTTTACGAGAGCGGCGTCGGCGGGGCGGATGGGAGCGATGTTCGTCCGCCAGCGATGTTTAGTGGGAGGAAAGAACCTGTGGAATATAGGTATTTGACAGAGTTTCAGTCGCACGAGCCAGAGTTTGATTATCTCAAGTCGCTGGAGATTGAAGAGAAGATTAACACGCTCCGGTGGTGCAACCAAGGCGCCAACGACGCAAACTTTGTGTTGTCGACAAACGATAAGACGATCAAGTTGTGGAAGGTTTATGAAAAGCACTTAGAGTGTGTCAGTGGGTTCAACGTAGATAGAGGAGAGGGGGGTGGATTTAGACGTATGAATGGCGGCGGAGCAAGTAGCGCTCCAGATGTGACGGCACAAACGCAGCACAACGGCACACTGAAATTTCCATCAGTCGTGCGAGGGGAGAGTGTGTTCACGGCGCGTAATAGGCGTGTATACGCTAACGCACACGCCTATCATATCAATTCTTTGAGCGTGAATAGTGACGGCGAGACTTTTATCAGCGCCGATGACTTACGCATCAACTTGTGGCACTTGGAGAGTTCGCAACAAAGTTTCAACATTGTCGATATCAAGCCGACAAACATGGAGGATTTGAGCGAAGTCATTACCGCGGCTGAATTCCATCCGACGCACTGCAATTACTTGGCGTATTCATCGAGCAAGGGTACGATTCGTTTGACAGATTTGCGACAGCACGCTGTGTGCGACTCGTACGCCAAGCTGTTTGAGCTTCCTGAGCCGGCTGAGAAGAGAAGTTTCTTTTCAGAAATCATAGCCAGCATCAGTGACATCAAGTTTAGCAGAGACGGTCGATACATCTTGTCGCGAGATTATCTCACCATGAAACTCTGGGACATTAACATGGACAGAGCCCCGGTGGCGACGGTAAACGTGCACGACCACTTGCGACCAAAGTTATGCGACTTGTACGAAAATGATTCGATTTTCGACAAATTCCAGTGCTGCGTCAGCAACGACGGCTCGAACATCGCAACTGGCTCGTATGGTAACGTGTTCAAAAGTTTCAATACCGCCGCGGATGATAACGGTGCGAGCGGCGCCACGTTTGAAGTTTCAAAAGACCCGAGTGGTAAATCCCGCGGCGCCACCTCTGCCGTCAAAACACCCCAACGCAATAGAATGGATTACACCACTACGACCGGTTCCAGCAACAGCATCACCGCTAACGACGTATTCAGCTTATCCCCGGCGGATTTTGCTGCGGGTAAAATTCTTCACATGGCGTGGCATCCGAGCGAAAACATAGTCGCCACCGCCGCCGCCAACTCCCTCTATTTCTACAACGCCGCGTGATTGTTTGTTGTAATTAAATCGCATTCGCAACAGCAATACCACGAAAGCTTACGACGCACACGCAACATCGGAAAATTTCGGAACTTTTTATTCCTTCTCTTATTCCTTCTCGGAGACGCGAACGACAGAGAACCTGAAACCCTCAAAACTCCGCACGCTTTTGCGCGCGCATCGTCGTCGTACGCGCCCGACACCGCACCCGCGCACGCACGCGCCCCACATACATCCCACCGTCGCGCGTGGAGTCCAACCTAGCCCTCCGTCGACGTCGTTTCAAGCCATCATGTCGTCCGCGGCTGTGAACCACGCCTCGATGCACAGCTCCATCGCGGAAATGAATGCCGTCATTGGCTACGACGCGGTCATCGTGTGCACATCCAACGCCGCGCAAGAGTCATATTGGCAAACGAGGTTGGAACACACGCGCGGTCAGGCGGCGAAAGCTGCGGCGGTGATTGTGTGTGTGCACGAAGACTGGAACGGGGATGGCGCCGGTAACGGGTTGGGGACGCTGTACGCGTACGCGAAAGCGCGCGATAAAGCGAAGAATGCGAGCGAGAGTGTTGACTTGGACGCATTGCTCGCGAGTGGTGGGTCGGTTGGGATGTATCACACCGCTGGGAAGGGCACGCGATTGGCGCCGTTGCCTGGGTCCGAGAATAATAATAAGCCGGGCGTAAAGTTGCCGAGTTTGGTGGATGTGAACGGCGCGACGGAGAATTTGACGATTTTGGAAGCGGTGATTCGCCAGACTGGACGGTACGCGAGCGAACGCGCTGGACGATGCAGTGTGTTTTGGGGTGATCAAATTTTCGTACCATCGGCTGGGCATGGGGCGAGTGGAGCGCATCACGCTGATATTCTCGCAGTCATGGGACCGATGCCGACGGCGGATGAGTGGCGCGAACGCGGTCTCGAAAAGTATGGTTTAATCGCTGTCAACGACACGAATGAAGCTACACAAGTTGAAAAGGTATCTTATGAAACCGCACAAGGGTTGTTGGCGTCTTTCGGGGCGGTGAGCAGCGTCGGTCCATCGCTCGGGTCGTTTTCGTTGTCCGCGCCGATGCTCGCCGGCTTGATGGAAGAGTTTGCGTCTGAAATCGCCGCCAAGCAAGCTAAGATGGATAGCGACCCGCATTTCTGGATGCCATTGACCATGCAGAGCGATGCCTATGTTGGCGTGATGGTCACCAAGGGTGAAACCGAGGCGCAGGCGTCGGCGCACCACGGGCGCATGCAGGCGTTCCGCGCCAAGCTGTTGGGCGCGCATCCAGACAAGGGTATGTTTGGTGCCATTAACGTCGGTTCGGGCTCTTATTGGTGGGACTACGGTTTACTCGCATTGTATTTGAAGAACAATCTGTTAGCGCTGGGTGATGGCGAAGAGTCAAAGGCGTTGCGATTGTACCTCGGCATTCCAGAGGACTCACGTCGCGTAAAAGCCGATGTCAGCGGCGCCGCCGTGGACGCCGCCACCGTCGTGTTGGAGTCTAAGATTGCGTCCGGATCAGTGAGCGCATCTGTACTTTCGCACGTGCGTACGGTGAATGCGGACATTTCCAACTCGCTCCTCGTCAATGTGACGGCGAAGAATATTCGCGCGCACAACTGCGTGGTGTACAACGTTGTGGATGAATCCGACGAAGGTTTAATCTTACCTGACGGCTCGGTGTTCACCAACGTCTTCATCCCCGCCGCCAATGGCAGCGATTCTACCAAACTTGTCATGACGTCGTCAACGTCCACGTGCGGTGGTAAGGTGTTCAAGCAAAAGCTCACGCCAAATCCGTATTCGTTCAACGATGTCTACAAGATGAACGCCGACACCGACGTCGCGGCCGCGTACGCGATGTCCGCCGCCGCCCATCGCGACGCCGCCGGCAAACATTGACATCATATATATACATCATAACCAACAATTAATTTCTCGCACCGAGCACCAAATGTGCGACACATCAAGTCTGTTCCAGGCAACACCGTTGATTTTTTAGATTTGTACTGCGAAATTCTCGTTGTACGTCAATCACTGTCCTCACACCGCGCCGTTTTGCTCGCCACTCGTGCGCCGGCGATCGGCATGTCGTCCAATATTGACGTTAACGTCGACGACGCGTTCGCCCGCGACGCGCCCGACGGTGAAACCCGCGAAACGTTTGGAGAAAAGCTCCAACACCTTTGGGAGAGGCAGCGACAGCGTTGGCGTGAATTCGAATGGACTCGCAAGCACACCAAGATCTCCATCATCGCGTTCGGCGCAGCGTGTGGCATCACCGCTGTGGTTCTCTTATGGGTGTTCGTGGGCACGATTGCGGGGATGGGTACGCTCGGAGGGATCGTTTTTGCGCTGGCGGGCGCGGACGTCGCGCGCGTGATGCGTTCAAGCAAGGGCGCGTTCGGCGATGATTTTCATGAACCAGACGACGATGCTGACGGTGGCACACATGCGTCGTATGGTGCGCTAGATGACACCGCAACGCGCGCGTAGCGCGATTCCGTGATGTGCGCGCTCGAGCTCGAGCTCGGAGCGGACAGAGGAGCCGAAATCAAGCGCCGGTTCGCGGGAACAATAGCCTTTAGCCCTATACACCATATAGCTTGTATGAATATCACATGCATAACGTAATTTAATGCATCGTTTTCGCACCCGTTCGTTCGCGTCGGGTGAGATCGCCACTACGGCGTTATCTGACTCGCGTGCGCGCGATCGACGCCCGCCCTTACGCCTCACTTTGGGCCGCTCGGTGGACGTCACGCGTGTGAACACACACGCGACGCACACACACGTATACTTGCCACTCCACGTCGCTCTACGTCGCTCTACGTCGCTCTACGATATGTTACGCGAGCTCGCAAAGACAATCATCCCTCGCAGCCAGTGGGCCGCATCGTATGTTGATGTGATGCCGACGGCGCGTCACGCCAAAGTTGCCGCGTCTTGGGGTGGCGCCGGGTTGTTCACCGTGTTCTGGCTGATCGGTGATGATAGCTTCTGCTGGCTCAAGAACACCATCGTCGGTGGTCCGGAGGAGGAAGACAAGTAAGTAAGCAAGCGTAGAAGAGGTTTGCATATTGAATTTTAGCCGCGTGAACTTGTTATATGACGAAAGATATGCAATACGACATGAGTGCCATGCGCGCGTGATTGCAGCTTTGAATGTATTTTTATTTGAGAAAACTATCGCGTTTGCGATTGCGCTAGGAGGATGTCGCGGTGACTTTGCGTTGTCGCACGCCGTCGGCGGTGATGTCTGCGCGTTCGCCCACGTCGGCGACTGGATCAATTGAACGCCCTGCGATGGGCGACGCGTGCACTGACGACGGCGCGGGTTGTTCGGTGAAACTCGCCGCACCTTCCTCGGCGAGTTTCTTGAGTATGCTAATCGCAGTAGGGATGATTTTCGCACCCAAGATGGTGAGACCAGGGACGATGCCGAGCTGCATCGCAGAAGCGACGTCGAGTTGGTTGAAAATTGCGCGACCGTATAAAAAGATTGCAGCCAGGCAAAACAACGTCACGGGGTGCGTCAGGAGCCATTTGATTTCGTTCATACCGAGAATGATCAATAGTGCAATCATCCAAATCGGCGCACCGCCCGTGAGCGCGCGTCGCGCCGCCTCCTTGGCCGCCATGGCTTGCGAAACGGCGTACAAAGTATCCGATTCAAATTGTAACCAAAGCGCGCGGCACTCAGCAGGGGACAACACGACATCGTCATCTGACGCACCGTCCCATTCCGTCGGGTATGCGCTCGACACATCGTCATCTTGCGCACTCGTCGCCAAACCATCTTCGCTCGCAAGCACGGGAACATCCTTTGGAATCAACCCATAGAGCGCGGCTTCCATCTCTTTAATCGCAGCTTCATCCCCAGCCTTGGTGGCGTCTTCCCCGAGTCTCGACACCGCGAGGAGTGCGAGTACTCGCAGTGCCTCTCGTTGCGCTTTGCGGTTAATGGCCGCGACGTCATCCAATGGACGCCAAATTCGAGGCAAACCTTTGGAATCTTTTGAAAACACGCGCGCAAACGCCTGCTTCATGTGCGCCATCGCGCCGCTCGCAGCATCGCGCGCTTTGGCGTCAACAACCTCCGTAATACGGTCACGCATATTTTCATGCACGCGCTTGAGATCTTCTGTATCGGGATCAAACTCGTTCACGGCTTGTAAGACTTCTTTTTCCCACTTCTCTGCGGCGGCGACGCGCAGCTGTCGAAGGTTGGCCCACATGTCGCGCGGCGCTTCTTCGAGAATTCCAATAGCCTGCGCGCTCACGCCGCGTTCCATCGCGCGTTCGACGGCATGAATGGTCAAATTCATGCGCTCTCGACGCAAGTTATCGACAATCATGTCCACAGCCTTACGGAACTCCTTAGTTTCCTCGACGACAAAGTCTGCCCAGGCGAGGTCATCCGCTGGAAGCGCGTCTTCGAGCTTATCTTCCCATTGCGCGTCAAGTTTTTCGTACGACGCTTTGATGTGCGCCGCGAACAACACGCGATCAGTAGATTTCTTCTTTAACGCATACGCTGCGGCGGCGTCACCGAGCGTAGAGTTTACTTCGTGCACGAACGCTTCGATAATTTCGACGCGGACGTGCTCCAAATGCGCCGCCGCGACTTCAGAAAGCGCCTTGGCGACGCGCACTTGTAAATCCATTCTCTTCGCCTCCCGAACCGCCTTGTCGAAATACTTGGCTTCATCGTCGTATGGCTTGACCGCCACGTCTGTCAAAGCGACCATTTTCTTACCAAGTTGGGAAATCTTCCCCGCCGTGGCGCCCGCGTGCAACTCTGCGAGCTCTGGCGCGTCAACAACTTTCGCGAGCGCTGCGTCGGCAATTTCCTCACATCGCACCGTAGCCACCATAATCTTGTGCGCAGGTAAATCCAAATCCTTATTCGCCTTTACCGCATTCCAAACCTCACGCATGGACACGCTCAAGCCAGAAATCGGCACTCCAGTGCTCGGCGATTTCAAACTCTCGGCGTCGCTCGCTGGAGCGTCGAATCGCTCGCGCAGCGCCTTCGCCTCTGTTTCAAATTTCTCCCGTTCATGTTCATAATGCGGCAATGAGGTAAACTTCAAGTCAAACAATGTCGATATATCCGTATCTGCATACCGCTCCGGCTTAGTGATCCCTCGCCAAATCGTATCTAAATCCGCGCGCAACGCCTCCACCAATCGCTCAAACGGCGTCTTTGACCTGTCCCGAATCACAAATACCAACATCGTTCTCCGTTCCGGCGAAAACACTTTGAGATTCACCTCAAATATCGTCCTCAACAACGGTTTCCCACTCGCCTGCTCGCGTCCAATGTCGTTACACCACATGTTCACCATTAAAACATCTGCGCTCGCCATCGCAAACAACGCCGTTTGCTTCTCAAACGCCGTGTCCTCCTCCCCTCTCTCGCGCCCATCCGTGCCTTCCAAGTCCATCACCAGCGTCGGCGTGTGCATCAAAGGCGACTTGGACATCCACACCCCTTGCGTGGTTTGCGACCGCCCCAGCGCGTCATCCATCTCTTTAAACGTCGTCCCGAATGCGTGATTCATGAGAGTAGATTTGCCGCTCGACTGCGGGCCCATAATGGCGACGATCTGGTACTCCCCCGACGCATCTATCCCGCGCGCAACGTTCGTGATGTTATCTTCGATGTACTCACCGTCAAAGTTGACGATTTGCGTCGCCATGTCGGCGGCGTCGGCGGCTAATGCGTTCGTTGCGACCAACAGTCACACGGGTGCGCAAATTCCACACCTCGCTAATTCAGCGTCGGCCTCTTCGTCGCGTCGCGCGCGCAGAGACACGCAACGCGTAGGTTGATGCTCGAGACGCACGCGTCTGCGTGCGCGCGCGCGTGCGGTGTCGCGTGCGGCGAGTTGTGCGGTGTGCGCTCGAGATTACTTCAGTACCCGCACATCCTCGCGCGCGCATCGTCGCCGTCGTCATCGTCGTCATCGCTCGCGCGCTCGTGCGAGACGTCTCGCGCAAAGGTTATTACAAGCGCTCGCGTGCGTGTTCACGTCGACGGCGTGCTTAGTCGCGCGGTGTGCGTCGCGTCATGCGTGCGATGACGATGACGTTGTCAACATCGCGCGGCAGCGCGTCCGCATCGCTGCGTCCGCAGTCGCGCGCGTGTGCGGTGCGACATGCGACGCGTGCGCGGTTCACATCGTCGCGTTTGCGCGCCGCGAGCGGCGAAAGCGTCGGCGAAAGCGAACCGTTCGTCTTTTATAAAGACCCCTCGCGTCTCGCCATCGCCGCGGCGTGGCTTGGTTTGGGTAGTTTTGCCGCGCTCGGTGCGCCGAGCGGGACGGCGGCGTTTGATATGGAGTTGGTGACGTCGTTGATTAGCGCGCCGTTTTCTGGGTCGGTGAACCCGCTGTTTGAGTCGTTGTTTAATTCGTTGGGCATCGTCCCGGCCACGTACGCGTGCTTGCTCATGCCTGGTGCAAAGGATCAAAAGCCATTGCCCGCGGCGCTGTGCATCGGTGCGTCATTCGCGCTTGGATTTTTCGCGCTCGGGCCGTACTTAATCACGCGAGCGCCGCGACCGGCGCCGGTGGCGAAATCGTCGCTCGGCTTTGTGACGAGAAACGTATGGGAGAGCAAGCTCAATGCGGTGGCGCTGACGGCGTTCGCGATATGGTTGGGGTACTACGGTGTGTCTAATTTATCACCAGAAAACATTGCCGGATTTGCGGCGTTATTCAAGGAGCAATCGATGTTGGCATGCGTCTCGACGTGTGATCTGTTTGTGCTCTCGCTCGCGATGTCTGGAGCAATAAAGGAAGACATGCAACGCCGAAACGTCGACCCGACGAACGCCGTTGCGTTCGCATCGCTTCCAGTGCTCGGTCCGGTGTTGTGGCTATTGACGCGCCCGGCGCTCGAAGAATAGCGGCGCGAGATTAAAATTCTTTTCATCAATATTTATTGTACTGTATTCTTCGTAGGCGCGCCACCGCCCCTCTTCCTCAACAAGACGTCAAATATGCGCACGCTCGCGAAACTTTTCGCGCGCGCCGCTCGCTCGAGGTCGCCAAAGGTTCATTTGACGTCACATCACCGCGTCAATCGCGCCATGAGTGCCGCGGCGGCTGGTGCCAACGACGCAAAGTTCACCTTTGACGCCGCGCAAGCAGAGTACTATGAGCACACGCTCACAAAAGGTATCTTTTTACCCTGGGCATCGAAGTTATTCGACGTCAGCCGACCTGCGATTGGCGATAACATCCTAGACGTCGCCACGGGCACTGGTGTCGTCGCCATAGAGTGCGCGAAGACGATAGGGGAATCGGTAGGTGACGCGAGAGGCGCGCGTAGCTCAAGCGCGAGGCGCGCGCATACTATACGTTCGCACATGCGCACGACGCGCGATATGTTGGTTTATATATTATTACAATCTCTCGAGACTGACCACGCGGGGTGTTCGTGTATACAGGGTAAGGTGCTCGCCGTGGACTCATCCGCGGGCATGCTTGCTCGCGCCAAGGCCAAGGCTCCGGAACCGGGAGCAGGTACGATTTCATGGCTCGAAGCCGATGCGACGGCAATGACCCTGCCAATCGAAAGTTTTGATCGTGCGTACTGTCAGCAAGGGTTACAGTTCATGCCCAATCCCACGGAGGCTATGAAGCGCGTATTAAAGGCGCTCAAGCCGGGTGGACATTTCACGTGCGCCGTGTGGTCTCCAGCGACGGAGAAATCCAACGTCATCATGTACCATCTCGGACAGGCATTGATGGATGTCGGACGTGCGCGTTGGTTTGATGTCGCGGTGAAGCCAATGTCATGGAGCACGACTACCGATGGCGCCGGCTATACGAAATTAGAAGACGCGCTCATCGCCGCTGGCTTTACCAATCCAGATGTCTGCGTCGAGGATGGCGTCTTCGAATTCGCCGACATGGACACCGCGGTGGCGATCGCCAAAGTAGGACCATACGGTGCCGAACTCGTCGAAGACATCGAACTTTGGGACGCATTCGCTGAAAACTTTGCGAATCGTTTACGACCGTACGTCCAACCAGACGGCAGCGTCGTCACTCCCGCGCGTTCGTACGTCGGCCACGGCGTCGCGCCCTGGAACTAGCGCACCCACCGCATAGCAGTTTCGCGTACCAGTATTATTTATGTTTTTATTCAATTCTCATTGTCTTTCGCGACGTTCGCTCGCGCTAAGTCGTCGTCATACTCAAATGTCTCTTCAGTTCACCTGAGAATGACGAGCAAAAAAAGTGTCGTAAAACTGCCGTTGGCCTCGGTGTCCCGCGCACATCCGCACACGACGACGCATAGCGACGCCGTGAACCGCGCTCGCACGCGTGAAACGTTCAAACACATCGCACGCATCGTTCTTCGCGCGCGTGTCGTCCACGAACGCCCGTCGCGCGCGCCATGTACATTGAAGAAGTCTGCATCGATGGCTTCAAGTCGTACGCCAAGCGTACCGTCATCAGCGGCTTTGACGATCAATTCAACGCGATCACGGGCTTGAATGGCTCGGGAAAGTCGAATGTGTTGGATAGTATTTGTTTCGTGCTCGGGATTACGAATTTGAGTCACGTACGTGTGTGTTTGTGTGTGTGACGACGGGGAAGATGGGTGTGAGGGGAACAACCGACGCGCGCTCAACCGCTGGAGCAAACGCATCGCGTGACATGTCGGCGAGTGCTCGCGCACGTGCGCACGCGATGAATGGTGTATCTGACGAATACGATGTTTTGTGTTTTCTTAACCCATCGCACAGGTTCGCGCGGCGAGTTTGCAAGAATTGGTGTACAAACAAGGCCAAGCGGGCGTCACCAAGGCGAGCGTGAGCGTGACGTTTAACAACGAGGACCGCGCGCGTTCCCCCGTAGGTTACGAACACTGCGACCGCATCACGGTGACGAGACAGATTGTCATCGGTGGTAAAAATAAGTACATGATTAACGGAGCTACGGCGCAACCGACGCGGGTGCAAAACTTATTTCACTCGGTGCAGTTGAACGTCAACAACCCGCACTTTTTAATCATGCAAGGACGCATCACCAAGGTGTTGAACATGAAGCCGCATGAGATTTTGGGGATGCTCGAAGAAGCTGCGGGGACGAGAATGTATGAAAACAAAAAGGATGGCGCGTTGAAGACGTTGGATAAAAAGCAAAGCAAGGTTGATGAGATTGATAAGCTGTTGGAGGAGGAAATTTTGCCGACGATTGAAAAGTTGCGCAAGGAGCGCGGGGACTACATGAAATGGGCCGCGGCGAATGATAATCTCGAACGATTGCGACGATTCTGTATTGCATATGATTTCATGAAGGCTGAACAGGCGGTGAATGATGCCAACGCCGGGACGTCGAGTATTGAGTCGCAAATTGTAGAGGCACAAAACGCGATTAGCGACGCCAACCGCGAGGCGAGCGAATTGGAGCTTCACACTCAACGCTTGCAAGCCGAAAAGGAGGAGCGCATGGGCTCTGAAATGAAAGACTTGGTTACTCGCGTCGACGAGCTGTCAAAGAACTTGGTCAAGGAAACCACGGCGTGGACGAACAAGCAAAGTGAGGTGAAGAGCGAGGAGAAGGCCAAGGCCAAGTTGCTCAAAGTCGCCGCCGACATGGAGAGCGCCGAAGCCAAGCGCGCAGAAAAGGTTGCCGCGCTCGAAGCTGAGGCCGCGGCAGAAGAGATCGAGCTTGCTGAAAAGGTCGCCGCTGCCGACATGGCCGAACGCACGTTGCAAGGTGTGCAGTCTGGCAAGGGAACGGGCGCGGATAAATCGTTGCAGACGCAACTCGCCGACGCCATTGGAGCGCAATCGACGTGCGATGCGGAAGTGAAAGCCGCAGCCTTAAAGATCAAGCACGTCGAAAAGGAGCTCTCGCAAGCTAAGAAGAGCTTGAGTGCCAAAGAAAAGGAGGGAGATAAGCTCACGAAGGAACTCCAAGCGGCTGAGAGCAAGGTTGAGTCTGCGCGCGAATCGCTCGCCAACTTTGGCGGCGCGACGACGGACAAGGCTGCTGAGCTCGAGGCTGCGTGCGCGAGGATCGGTGACGAAGTTCGTGAACGTCAGCAAGAGGTGGATATTTTATCTGCCCAGCTCACGGCGATGAACTTCAAGTTCAAGGATCCCAAGACCAAGTTTGACAGCGAGCACGTCAAGGGCGTCGTGGCCAAGTTGATGAGCGTGAAGAATCCGGCGATGACAACCGCCCTCGACGTCGTGGCTGGTGGTAAGCTCTATCAAGTCGTCACCGACACCGAAGTTACTGGTAAAAAGTTCTTGGAGAACTCTGCCAAGCGCGTGACTATTATTCCGTTGAACAAGATTGCCGGCGTCACGGCGACAGAGCACCAAATTGAAGCGGCGCACCGCGCGAGTAACGGCGACGCCTCGCTCGCTTTGTCTTTCGTCACGTACGAAAAGGACATGGATGCGGTGATGAAATACGTTTTCGGCAAGGCGTTCGTGTGCAAGGACACCACCACGGCTCGCGCAGTGGCGTTTGACCAAAAGGTTCGTCTCAAGTGCGTCACCGTTGAAGGCGACGTCGTCGACCCGAGCGGTACGATTTCTGGCGGTTCGCGCAAGAGCGACAACGTTTTGCAGAAACTTCACGCGTTGCAAAGCGCTGAAGAAGCCTTGGTGAATGCCCAAGCGCGCTCCAAGGCTGCGTTCGAAGCGTCCAAGACAGCCACCAAGGAGGCCAAGGATGCGCAAAAGTTGGAGGATGATTTGGACCGTCACGAACACGCGCTCGCTTTGCTGAAGGAAAAGATGAGCGGTTCCGAAGTCCATCAGCTCACCGAAAAGGTTCGCAAGTTTGAACAAGATCTCGTAGACGCGCAAAACGCCACCACGGCTGCGAAAGCGAAGAAGATTGAAGCCGAGAAGGAGGCCAAGGCGCTCGAGAAGGAGATTAAGGATTTCGAAAAGGAGCGCGACTCGCGTTTGAAGGATGCGGAGCAGGCGTTGAAGGAAGCGCGAGCTGCGGTGACCAAGGCGCGCGCGCACATCAAGGAAAAAGAAGAGTTTGTCACGAATGCGCGCGTTGAGAAAGAAGCCGCAGTCGCCGAACGTGCGGGGTTGGATGAGCAAATCGCCACCATCGACGCCGTCATCGCCGAGTTGAGCGCCGAAGCTGAAAGCATGGAGAAGGATGTCGCCGCGAAGCGCGAAGCGTATGATGTCGTCGCTGCTGAGCTCGAAGACCGTCGTGCGCGCGTCGCCGCGTGCGACAAGGAAATTTCGCAGTTGCTCAAGCGCAAGTCAAAGCTTGAAAACGTCGCGATGGACCAAGGCGTCGAGGTGAAGAAGCTCGAGCACAAGATTTCTCGTTTAGTCAAGGATGCTGAAGACGCCGTCGCGCACTTGGACACGCTCAAGAATGAGCACCAATGGATCGCTGGTGAGTGCGCGACGTTTGGCAAACCCGGTGGGGATTACGATTTCAAGAAGCGTTCTCCCGCCGAGGCGCAGGCGGAGTTGGCGGCGTGCGAAGAAGCGCAAGCGACGCTCGGCAAGCGCGTGAACAAAAAGGTCATCGCTATGTTTGATAAGGCTGAAGCCGAATTCAAAGAGTTGCAGGAAAAGCGCCGCATTGTGTTGAATGACCGTTCAAAGATTCAAAAGGTGATTACGGAATTGGATGAAAAGAAGCGCGAGGCGTTACAGTTGACTTGGGAAAAGGTGACGACGGATTTCGGCTCCATCTTTTCCACGTTACTCCCAGGAACGATGGCCAAGCTCGACATTCCTGAGGGTTGCGATTCCGTCATGGATGGTCTCGAGGTCAAGGTGGCGTTCGGCAACGTGTGGAAAGAAAGTCTTACGGAATTGTCTGGCGGTCAACGATCGTTGCTCGCGCTCTCGTTGGTTCTCGCGCTCTTGTTATTTAAGCCGGCGCCGCTCTACATCTTAGATGAAGTCGACGCCGCGCTCGACGCCAACAACACCGCGTTGATTGGCAGAATGATCAAGAAGCACTTCCCATTTTCCCAGTTCATCATCGTTTCCCTCAAGGAAGGTTTGTTTGACCACGCCAACGTCGTGTTCCGCACGAAATTCGTCGACGGCGTGTCCACGATTACGCGCACCGTCAACAAGCTTCGCGAAAAGGATGACAACGCGCGCCCAGACAAGCCCAACGCCCTGGCCGAAGCCGC
>Ga0181562_10000249_pt1 | contig 42998 bp, 41 predicted proteins | sample 011ome_26_FD_139344 | JGI IMG/M metagenome (GOLD analysis project Ga0181562, IMG submission 139344) | Coastal salt marsh microbial communities from the Groves Creek Marsh, Skidaway Island, Georgia - 011511BT metaG (megahit assembly) | ecosystem: Environmental > Aquatic > Marine > Intertidal...
AAATCAAGGGGTTCAGAGATGATTGTATTTGAGGATGAGGCTGCCGAGGTTCAACCCATAAAAGGCATGACTATTATTCCCACTACGACTGACCTAGGCAGGATTACTGCACCGATTATCTTCACTATTCCACTGCAGCTCTTGAGTTATCACGTGGCACTGATTAAAGGTACAGATGTTGATCAACCTCGTAATTTGGCAAAATCAGTTACCGTGGAGTGACTTACTAGTTAATGTATCCGTTAGGATTTTGACTTTGCCAGCGCCACATATCTTCGCACATTCGGTCCAGCTTATATTCGGCCTTCCAACCAAGTTTTTCCAATGCATACGAGGGGTCGGCATAACAAGTAGCAATATCACCAGGCCTTCTGTCTACTGTCTGATAAGGAATACTTTTGCCCGAGGCTTGTTCAAATGCACTGATCATTTCAAGCACTGAATAACCTTTGCCTGTACCCAAATTAACAGTTAGGATTTGTGACTCTTGACTCAGTACTTGCAAAGCACTAACATGTCCTTTGGCCAAATCCACTACATGAATATAATCACGCACACCTGTGCCATCAGGCGTATCAAAATCTGCGCCAAACACACTGAGCTTCTCTAGTCTTCCAACAGCCACTTGTGAAATGTAGGGCATTAGGTTGCTAGGGGTATCATTTGGATCCTCGCCTATTAGGCCGCTTTTATGTGCGCCTATCGGATTGAAGTATCTAAGTAGTCCGATTTGCCAATCATGATCGGCAGTAAACACATCCTGCAAAAATTCTTCGATCATTAGCTTTGAGCGCCCATATGGATTGGTGGCTGACACTGGAAAGCTCTCTTTAATTGGAACCAAATGCGGATCTCCATATACGGTGGCAGAAGAGCTAAACACAAAGGTTTTGCAGCCGAATTTTTGCATAACTTCGGCTAAAACAAAAGTCCCTCCCACATTTACATCGTAGTATTCAATAGGCTTTTCTACCGACTCCCCTACTGACTTTAAGCCCGCGAAGTGAATCACACCATCAATTGAATGCTGCTGAAAAATCTGACTAAGCGCCTCTTTGTCTCGCACATCTGCCTGGAAAAATGGAATACTGCTGTTGGACAATTGCCCAACACGCTTTAAAGACTCTGACGATGAATTGGACAAATTATCAACCACCACAACTTTATATCCGGCCTTAATTAACTCAATACAGGTATGGGAGCCTATATACCCTGCGCCGCCAGTTACTAAAATATTCATAGACTCTCCTGGTGCATTAAATCTGATATTTCGCATTGCGGTTTAAACCCTGGGACGGCCTGAATTAATAAATCGCGTAGTCTTTTTTGATCACAATTGTTAATTGCAATCTGCATATCGCCCAAAATGGATTCAAGCTCTGGCCAAGGCAACGATTCTTCCTCTGCACGCATAATCAACGGGTTGTTAGTATCACTTACGTTATCACCTATAAGCAGCTCTTCATAGAGCTTCTCACCTGGCCTCAAGCCAGTGTACTTAATTTCGATATCGCCCTCAGGATTGTCTTTATCTCGTACCTCCAGCCCGCTCAATCTGATCATTTTTTTAGCCAGATCATCAATGCGTACCGGCTCTCCCATATCCAACACAAACACGTCGCCACCCATCCCCATAGCACCTGCTTGAATCACCAATTCCACCGCTTCTGGAATGGTCATAAAGTAGCGAATAATGTCTTTATCGGTCACTGTCACCGGACCGCCATCTTTAATTTGCTGTTTAAACAAAGGAATAACTGACCCACTAGAGCCGAGCACATTGCCAAAACGCACCATGGTAAATTTAATGTTATTTTGTTCAGCAGACAGCCCTTGTAATACTAGCTCAGCAATGCGCTTAGTTGTGCCCATCGTACTGGTTGGTCGCACGGCCTTGTCTGTTGATATCAGTACAAAAGTCTCTACATTTGCATCCATAGCCGCCCGAGCAGCACACCATGTGCCAAACACATTATTATTAACACCTTCGCTATTATTAAACTCAACCATAGGCACGTGTTTATAAGCAGCAGAATGATAGACAGTGTCCACACCAAAACCTTGGAGCACATTATCAAGCCGAGCTTTATTATTAACACTGCCCAAAATTGGATAAACAGCTGTAGCAACCTGACCCAATTCTTTTTCAATGGTATAAAGCGCCAACTCGTTCATTTCATACAAAACAAGCGTTTTAGGCTTTAGAGAAAGCACTTGTCGACAAATCTCAGCACCGATAGAGCCACCTGCACCAGTCACCAATACCACTTTATTACTGATATTTTGACTTAACAAATCTTTATTAGGTTTAACCGTGTCTCGACCCAGCAGATCCTTAATACTAACCTCGCGCAGATCCTCTATGCTAATCTTACCCCCGGCCAGTTCTGTCACCCCTGGCAAGATTCGAACTAGTACTGGATAAGGCTCAAGCTTGTTGATAATGGTCGCTCGTTTGGCACGAGAGGCTGAAGGAATTGCTATTAATATCTCGTTTATTCTTAGCTTGTCAATAACATTGGCAATATCTTGTATTGCATAAACACTTATCCCCTTAATTTGACTACCTTGTAAGTCTTTTGAATCATCAATCAAACCCATTGGACGATATTCTTTGGCATGCTCCAATGCAGAAACCAATTGAATGCCCGCATCTCCCGCGCCATAAATCAAAACACGCTTGCCCTCATATGACTCAACAGCCGCCTTTAAGCCATCTTTGATCAGTAGCCAGCGAGCCATAACACGCAAACCACCAATCACCAATAATGCCAAAACCCAGTTAATGAGCACAACCGAGCGCGGTATACCCTCAATCGCAGCCATAAAGCCGACAACGCCCCATATCAAAGCATATAAGGATACTGCTTGCGTGACAATCCACAGGGCTTTGAACCCCATGTAGCGAATAACCGTACGATACAGGTCAAAATAGGTAAAGATAGGAATGGCAATCACCGGTGCAGCAAATATTGCCCAGACAAAGTCTCCCTCTGGAAAATACCAATAACCCAGGCGGATTGAAAACGCAGCCAGTAATATCAATACCAGCAAACAAGAATCCAATAGCCACAAAATCAGCTGTTTATTAATTCTTGAAAGGTTGGTTAATTGGGTGATCATTTGACTATTTAATGGCGGCCTTCATGACAGAGGTAATTGTATTGCATGTATTTCGGATTTCATGCTCGGTCAATGTGGGATGTACTAAAAACATCAGTGCAGTTTCGCCTAACTCTTTGGCATTGGGTAGGCGATCTTTTAGTCTAAAACTCGTGTCTTCGAAAGCCTTTTCTAAATACACCTCTGAACACGAACCTGAATAACAAGGGACACCTAATTGATTTAGCTCCTGGATAATCTGATCCCTACTCCAGCTCGATTTAAGTTGGTCAGGCTCAACAAACACATAGCATTTATAAGCCGCATGTTCAATATACTCAGGAATACTTGGCACACGCAAGCCTAGAGTGTGTTTTGCAGTACGCCAAATTTGATTGGCATTACCAATACGCTGCGCATGCCAATCTGGCATTTTTTTCAGTTGAATTCTACCAATGGCAGCCTGCATTTCGGTCATACGCCAGTTGGTACCAAAGGATTCGTGTAACCATCGAAACCCCTGAGGATGCTTTCGCTCATAAACAGCCTCATAACTCTTGCCATGGTCTTTATAGGCCCACATCTTGCGCCATAGAGATTCATCATTGGTGGCTACCATACCGCCTTCGCCACCAGTAGTCATAATTTTGTCTTGGCAAAAACTCCAGCAACCAATATGGCCAATGGAGCCAACTGACTTACCCTTGTATTGTGCGCCATGTGCCTGAGCACAATCTTCAATAACATACAAATTAGATTGGCTCGCTAACTGCATTATTTCATCCATATCGCACGGCCAACCAGCCAAATGCACGCAAACAATCGCTCTGGTGTTGTTGCTTATCTTTACGCTGATCGATTTGGCGGTAATATTTTGACTATCGAGATCAACATCTGCAAAAACTGGCGCGGCCCCAGCATTAACAATGGCAGATACCGAGGCTATAAATGTACGCGAGGTAACAATCACTTCGTCACCAGCGCCAATATTTAATGCCTTGAGCGACAAATCCAATGCCAACGTACCATTGGCCACTGCAATCGCATGCTTGACACCACAAAACTGTGCGAACTCTGATTCAAAGCCTCGACCCTCGTCCCCGGTCCAATAGTTCACCTTACCGGAACTCAAAACACGAGATACGGCTTCTACTTCTTGCTGTGAATAACTTGGCCAACTTGTCATATTGAAAGTATATCTTTTAGATCGTACAAAGAATGAATAATTTTCTGTGGATGTCCATCCTTGGGAATAATTTCATTTGCATATTCTCCAGTGTTTCTTTTTATTTGAATAGTATCCCAGCCAAGCTGATTGGGTGCAATAAAATCTTTCTTAGGATTGTCAGAAATATAAACACACTCATCTTTATGCGCATTAAACCCTTTTTCAACTTTTAAAAAGGCACAGGTGCTTGGTTTCCAACACTCCTCCCCCCACTGGTCAGTAAAATATATTTTTTGAAAAAAAGCATCGATTCCAAGTGCATTTGCTTTATTTTTTTGAGTTTGTAAATATCCATCAGAAACCAACGCTAATGGCACTCTAGTTGAGTAATACTCCAAAGCCCATCGGGCATCATCAAACAATTCAATCGATGGCAAATGTGTGCGGTAAACCGCCAGCATTTTTTTTATCAAAGACTCACTACATTCTATCTTGGGCGCGCTGCTTAGCACTTGATCAAAAATACGCCTTCTCTCACCAACACTAAACAGCTCCCATGCTTTTGAAAAAAAACCAGGAAATTCAAACTCCTTGACCAAAAATACATCAACTGCAGCAAAGCCACTACGCACAAACTCACGCTCTGAAAAGAGCGTGTCATCCATGTCAAATATAACAACTTTTGCCATTACAGTCCAACACTATCAGCAGCAGCAAATAAGCCTTGGTCAAAACGCAACATGGCAAAGTTATCTTGCCATAAATCTTGCATATTCTCAGTAGTGGGCTGGTTGTTCAGCATACGCAATATCCACAGTGGATAGTTTGCACCTGCTGCTGCTGTCAATGGGAAACCACCGCCAAATCTTGGATTAACTTCAATAAATTTTAACTCGCCATTCGCCTGTTTAAAGCACTGCAAAGTCACACAACCTACAGCACCGTGCATTAAGTTGGCAATTTTATACGACCAATCAACAACCTCTTTATTATTAACCGTAATGGCCTTACTAACTTCTCCAGCTCTGGTTTCTATGCGCAATCTAGGCACTGCACATTGCACATTGCCATCAAAATCTACTAACACATCAATCGTATACTCTTCTCCTTGTACAAACTCTTGCACAATGGCATCATCCAAATACTCTAGAAAGAACAACAGCTCTTTTTTATTATGTACTTTGGTCACGCCAATACTACAACTTCCATTAGCCGGTTTAAGTAATAGTGGATAGCTATCAGCAGTTAGCTCTATTGATTCTTCAGTAGAATATAAACGTGGTGTTGGAATATTATTACTTTCAAAAAAACTTTGAGATCTTCTCTTATCCATAAAAATATGGTTTGTATCATTACCACAGACCAATACTTTAATATTGTTCTGGCTAAACAAATCACTAGCTGCAGATAAAATATTAAGCTCAGTATCTATCGTAGGCACAATGAGGTCAATATTATTAATTTTACAAATCTCTAACAATTGATCAATATAATTCTCTTCTGTTGCGCGCATAACAACTTGCGACGCATCAGCCACTTGTAACGCTGGCGCATGCTCTTGCATGTCAACTGCAAATACCTTTCCGCTAACACCAAGCTCAGCAATGGCTTTTTGAAACAACTCCACCAAAGAAACCCTTCTACCTGCGCTTGTTATTAAGATATTACAACTTGTCATCTTTCTTATCACTCTTTACACCTGAAAAATATGGCATTGTAGCATGCCCTTCATGGCTTATACCATCACGCTTAAATACTTTAAATATTGTTAAAAATAAAATTTTAATATCTAGCCAAATTGAACGATGGTCAACATACCAAACATCCATATCCAAACGCTTTTCCCAAGAGATGGCATTACGTCCATTAACCTGAGCATAACCTGTAATTCCAGGAAGCGTCTCATGTCTTCGTGCTTGTTCATTACTATAAAGAGGTAGATATTCAACCAATAGCGGCCTAGGGCCCACGAATGCCATATCTCCCTTAACAATGTTATACAGTTCTGGAAGCTCATCTAGGCTGCTTACACGTAAAAAATTTCCAAATTTAGTCAGCCGCTTTTCATCAGGTAATAAAACCCCTGATGAATCAACATCATCAAGCATAGTTCGATATTTCACCATGGTAAAAATATCACCATTCTTTCCAGGTCGATTTTGTTTAAAAAATATAGGGGCGTCTAAATTTATTCGCACCAGTATTGATAAAAAAATCAATAAAGGCAATAAAACAATAATCAGTATCAATGCTAATAATCTCTGCATAATAAAACCTTATTTATTCAAAGTGCGCTTCCACACTAAGTCTATTAGTCGATAAACATAATAAAAAGGCAACAATAATGAACTATTAAATCCATAACGCTGCTTCATCCAGGCGCCATCCGGTATCACACCCCTAACAAACCCGGAAAATGAATCATACAACAAAGACACAAAAATTATATAGCCAATGCGTGACCACTTTTTTCCATCTGGATCAAATAATCCTACGCTTTGTAGCCATTTAGAAATCACATTAACTTTCCACTTTCCTGGACTTAAGCGTGCTATCACATGATCAGGTACTGGCGTATCAAGCAAATCACTTGCCAATGCCAGAGAAAAGAAAGTTGCTGTTTTCACCTCAAGAGAGATAACTCTTTGAGTAAAAGCTTCCCAATCTATCACGCATTCTCTAACAATTCTATCAACATCGGTATGTAGTCTAAAACCTGGTGCACGCACATAAGTATGCTTTGCTGTATGCAAACACACTTGTAATAAATTATCCTCAGGTGCCAGTAATTTTGCACTTGAGCCTTCAATACTAACCGACCGCTCCATTAGCTCATCAGCACTCGGCTCTTGATCAGGCCGTATCCATCTTCCAGCCACAGGACGCCACTGCAATTCAAACCAAAGGTTACCCCCATTAGGCAGTTTGACTGCATATTCAGCGCCACCACCCTGCTCAGCTTTTTCAATATCTTCTTCCTCTAGTGGGGAGCGGAATTTCATCTGATAACCATGATCAACAAGGATCTTATGAGCTTTTCTAAAATCATTCTTGCGTACCAAAACATCTATATCACCCATCGGACAAGCGCCATAGCGAGTATATAGGCCTCGTGTAATGCCACTATTTTTAAGTGCAACCATTTCAATATTGTTATCAGATAATAATTTAGATGCTTTATCTAGCTCTTGCATGTAACTATTGATACGCACATCTATCTCCTCATGCGCTTGATGCCAACATGCCGGAATGCTTTCAACTCCAAGACACTTCTTTAGTGCGTCGGCAGCAATAGATTCAATTTTATTATGCTGACACAATTTAAATAATGTATCACTTCCCAAATCTTGAAACAGAGTCCTTATCTTGTCACAATCCAAATAATCTATGTGTGTTAATACACTGCATAAAAATTTCTCAGTATCTTTTAGATGACTAATCATGGATACGTTTTACTAAAGTGAGATGCTTCACAATTGATTTACCTAATAACCTGTTTTTTATAATTTCACTGTCATAGCGTTCAACAACCACCGACGATTGAGCAATAACCTTTCTTAAATCATTATATATTTCAGACTGTATTAGCTCGTCATCAAATAAAATAAAATCCAGCTCAAGTTCATCTAGCTTATTTAATAATGCTGCAATGCTATTAATTTTTTTATAATCAATAATAGCAGAATGTCTACTATTGCCATCAATGTGAGGCTGGTCTAAATAATAAATTTCTGACCCTGGAACAATTACCAATACTTTCTTTACTGGATTATTGATATCTATCTCAACCTCTTTAAAAGCGTGATAGTTTGGTGTGGTCGCATAATATTCATCATCACTCACAATCCCAATAGAGTGTTTAATAAAAAAAGTCGAATAAATAATAATAAATACAAGCTGGAAAAGTACTGATAGAACGACAACTTTTCTTATATATTTTAACACTCCACTTTGCCATTTTTTTGACCTAATATAACCATAACTTGCAATAACCGCAATAAACGGAAGTAGCCAAATCAAATGTCTAAAACTAGCCTGTGCAAAGTACCAAACAATTATGTAAATAATAACAAAAACAAAATTGTAAATATTTTTTTTATCTGTACTTTTATATATTGCCAATGGCAAGGATAGGTAGTATGAAACACCTAGACCGCCAAGTAGCGAAGGCTTATAAATAAAAAATGTATAAAATAAATAACCTAAAAATCCATATTCCGCTATTTCCCCACTTCTGCTGCTATTATGTGTAGAAACTTCATATAAGAGTGAATTGTCATTAATCATAAACAAGTGACTCAAGATTGGCCATATTGGATTGCCAGTAGCTAAATAATTTCTTACATACCAATATAAAGGGATAATTATTGTTGCAATACCAATTGCAACAATTAAATACAATAGAGTTTTTCTATTCTCTGCCTTCACAAGGTATAAGAATATCAAATATATAACCAAAGACAATACTGGTAGCACGCCAGTCCATTTTAATGACACAATCTCTCCTAAGAAAATTGCAATCAAAATAAGACTTGTGAAACTAAACTTTTGAAATAACTTATTAATCAACAACAAGGATACTACAAAATAAAGCAATTGAATAGTATCGGGTTTAACAATAGTTGATGCAAGAAATAATATTGGAGATGCAATAAAAAACCCGATTGCATATTTTCTAACCACTGGACCAAATGGTTCAAAATATTTAAAAGCTGCCAAAATGCAGAAAATTAAATTGATATATACGGCCAACTTAACATAACCATTTCCAAACCCTATAATAATCATTGAGAACAATAATTCGGCATCAGTAGCAAGAGCTAGTTGATTATGCGGAACAAATGACAAAGAGCCAGAATTCAAAATATAATTGCTATACTCTAAATGATAACGTAGCATGTCAGCATGTCTTGGAGGTGTAAGATCAACAAGTAATGCTGTACCGAGTACAAACGTAATAATTATAATCAGCCATATTGCTTTATTGTGCCTTGCGCTATGATAAGTATTAATTATTTCTAAGTATCCAATAGCAACAGCCCATCCTTTTCGCCAGTCCAATGCTAAAGCCATTATAAAAAACAGCAATAATGTAGATGTAATAATATTGAAATTAATCAAGCCAAAGACCCCTAACAGGGTAATTATTTTGATAAGTAGTAGTTGTCCTAATGAAAAGCCAACTATGTAGTTTTCAAAAGAAGGTTTAGAGCTGTTATGGTTAAAAGAAAGACTGCGCAATACCACACTACCAACATAGGGGGTCAAAACTACCATCACCAAAATAATTAAGAAAAAATTCATCTTATTTTCTTTAAATAATGGGAGAAAAATGGAATTCCTACAATAGCTGGAATTACATACCTAAGTGTTGCCAAGATACCTAGCGCCGCCCCTGTAGCTGCAGGAAAATAAGCTGAATAAAGATAAATAAAAGCAAAATCTCGAGTACCAATTCCAGAAAACGCCAAAGGGATTAAGCCAGCAAAAATAGCAAGAGGGGTAATTGCTAAGCTAATTAGGAAGTCAACATTGGGGCTTAAAGACAAAATAAACAGCCATATCTGCAGTAAATGCAAAAACCACAATAAAATAGACAATAAAGAAAGGGTCCAAACTTTTATTTTATATTTTTTTATAAAATCAATTGCCTCAAACCATCCTTTTTGAAAATCACTAACACTTAAGAAAAATCTTTTTGGAAGTATAAACATGATTAATGCAAAAATACTATTAGCAAAGGGCTTGGAACTAATAGTTAAAATACCAATAGCAAGAAAAACTGACGATATTAATAAGAGAAAGATATAAAAATCACTATAATTCTGTAAGGATATCAGCCCGATAATACACCATAGTAATAATGCTAATAGGTCGCTTATTTTCTCAAATACCACTAAAGGCAGTGCTTGTGAATATGTAATGTTTTTATCTTTAACAATGAATACACCTTTAGCTATATCACCCATCTTTGAAGGCAATACTAAGTTCATCACACTAGCAGCGAGAATTAATTTAAGCGCATCAAGATAATTAATCTTATTTGAGCTCATGGACAAAAAAGTTAATCTGAATGCAGTTAATAAAGTAATAGGAATAACTAAGGCCAAGCCAAGAGACAACCATGTAAGGTCAACTTGAAGAAACACATGAATAACTTTGTTAATATCTATTTGCCAATATAACAACGCAATTATAGCTACACTTATTATGATAGATAAAGCTCGTATATTCATATTACCTAATCAGACAAAAGATATGTAGTGGTTATTGTAGTGGCATTATTAGAAACTACTCTTTTTTCATTGGCTTGATAATTTCCCAGAGATAGATCTTCAAAATGAAAACTATCAGCACTAGCAACATGTCTTTTTGATGATCTGGGGGCTCTTGTAAATATACAATCAACAGGGTGATTATCAAATCTATCTACCACCACTATAGAGTTTTGGTTAATATCAATTCTTCTATTAAAGCTAATAATATTTTTTTTCTTTTTAAAGATAAACTTCTGCTTTAATAAGCCAATTACCCGTCTACCCATAATAAAACTGCTGGCACGTAATAAAAAATGATTAAGCGGGTTGCTTTGTATTTCAGAATGAGAAAATAAATATCCAGTAATTATGCAACACCCCTCTTTACTCTTCAATTCCCAGTCATCAGACCACCAATGTGAAACATAATTCTTGGCCTTGCTTTGGACAATCCAACCATAATCACTGAAATTTGATACATTAGAGAATGCTGTAAAATTACCTCCTTTTTTCATTGAAGTTAATACTTTAAATTGACCTTGGCTTAAATCGTTCCACACATAACCACTTGAAGAAAAGTTTGAATACACGCCATATTTATCACTTTCTAATTTAATAGAAGTTTTTAAATTTATTGTAGACAAAACTTGAACAGCTCTAACAACTGAAAGTCCAATATAATGACACCAGTATCTATCATCTACAGAAGAAAAGAAGTGTTTATTGCAATCGCTCTTGGAAAAAATATTTTTTAACAATCTTAGCGATTTTTTTTGAGAGTCTGCATCAATGGAGGCGTCTAAAAACCTAGTAATTCCATATGGAACAATATAATCAGTATTTCTAGCATTATGCATTCCGATACTATCGCCATAAGTATTACAGGTCATCTCATCTAAAAAGTTTAATGCTTTTTTTGCCGACTTGATCAGTCTAATATCGCCTATCGCATCAAATGAATCCCACAAGCAATCAATAGTCACAGATAAATATCCTAAATCAGGACCTCCATATTCATTAAACCAGCCTTCTTCATCTTGAAGCTGAAGTGTTTTTTCTATTAGAGTGTTAATCTCTGCCAAAGAGACGAGACTTGGAGAAACCTTATGTATCCAAGATAAGGCTGCCAAACCTGCAACTTGCTGATTGGCAGCTTGCGATTCAAACCTATTAAGTAATTGCCTCGCTGCCACTTTTAATCCAGGAGTGACATGGTCAATGGCTATAACATCTTCTGCAACCATTCTTACAGTTGAAAGGGTTGAAAAAGCCAACGGCGGATAGCCTTCTTCCCATGGGTAGTATTCTTCAAAAGATCTGAATCTAATCGCTCTTTCATTCCAAAATTTACAGGAAGCAGTGGTTAGCTTCTTAAGCTCATTTGGACAGTCTGAAAAATATTTCAACCCTCGCGCTGCATGTAGAGTGGCGCCAGATTGTTGCAATATAATTGATGGAAAATCACGCATCTTATAATGCCACCAATTTCTATCAGCGCAGCCAAAAAAAGGTGAGCCTTCATCACGACAAATTTGACTAAGTATTCTCGGCATTGCACACTCCGAAACCACGGTCAATGCATTTAATACTCCTTGAACTATCTCATTGCTTTGCATAGATTAAAACATTCTTCCATTATCCACTTCGGAGATATTAAGACCTGATAATCCTTTTCTTTTTGTCGGCTTGCTAAGATTTTTCCATAACAATCTAGACTTATTGAAGAAAGGTCCGATAATTGACTCAGGAATGAATTCTAGAATTTTTCGAGATATTGAATTTCTACATACAACAAACACACCACTAATTACAATCTCAACGACATATCTAGAGATTGGCATGTCATTAATAATGATGCCATAGTCTGGGGATTTGAATCCAAGATATCGTCTCCATTTGTTTCTAATAAAACCACCCCTTTTTTTAAAATCAAGCATGTGTCCGTGCATTTCACTGGCTTTATTCTTGTCAACGTCTTCAACAGAAAGGCAGTCATCATCAATCATCTCTTTTACAATAGATTCCATTTTTTCAGATCTGGTTGTAATTACAGAAAATCCAGCACCAAGCTTTTCGTACTTAGGCGACCAGGCATCACCCACAGATAAATCACTAAACTCGTTGGAAAAATCCATAGATTGTAAACTTGTCTGAGTAACAAAAAACGGGATAAGAAAATTATAGTAAACTTTTTTTGATCGAACCACTTTTCCAGATTTGGTCTTAATTTCTAAGTACCCTGGCCAAACACCAGCTCGCCACTTGAGCGAAGTAATCTCATCATTATCTTTAATTTTATTTGACCTAAGCAAACATCGAATTGCGCCTGGTTCAAGCGCTGTTCCAGTATAAGGGCCTAAAATGTATTCAATTTGCTTGGCCGGCTTATACTCTTGATTTTGTAGCACTCTTATGGCTGCAGCCTGCTCAGGCAAGCAAGTTATTGCGTACTTAAGATTCGGCTGTAGCATCGACAAAATATCTAAAGTTGACACAGGTGTATAAACTGACTGTGCAGAATCAAATACATCATTACTTGATTTTGCAAAGACAACATTCGCCTCGTCTGCTTTTAACACACCCTGTTTAACAACAATAGCAATATCAATATAATTATTTTTAAGCAAGTAACTTAAAGTTTGACTAATAACCCCGCCTGAGGCTCCATTTTCTCTAACTGCATCATTTGAGGAGTAGCCAACTCTAGTTTTCACAACCTCCCCTAAGAGCCAACTATCCGGGAGCTTTCCATAATGAGAGCGGTATAAGGACGGGTAGTGAATGCCAATACCCGGACAAGCTAGATATGCCGCTCTTGCAAAATCTTTATTTAATTTAGTAGAGCTAAAAACCGGAAAAACACCTTTATTAGCAACAACCATCTTACCGCCTAATAATGCAACACAAGCCCCACAACCAACACAAATTCCTTTGTCAACAACTTGATCTTTGAAAAACTTAGCCGCTTCATTATTAGAAACACTGTCGATATCAACTTTTTTTTGTAGTGAATTCATTAGTCAAGATTTTTTAATTCTAAAGATCTTAGTCGAGCCCTATTCTCTTCTAAGATCTTTCTATTAGCAGAAATCAGTTCTGCAAAAAAACCAAATAATAGTGTCTGAAATCCGATAATGATAAGTATGGCAGATAAAATCAGACTAGGAAGGTGAGACCTACCAGCATCTTCTAAATAAAAAAGTATAATCCATCTCAAACCAAGCGCAAACCCAAATAGAAACGGCACCATGCCTAATATAAAGAAAGACTTTACTGGTCTATAAATCATAAATATTTTAAGAATAGTGCCGATAGATTTTTGGACATAGCTGCGCATACTTTTTGCAAGTTTTGATGGCCTTAGATCGTCATTTGTCCTAATAGGTACAGATAAAATCCTCATACCACTTTGACCTGCCTGAATAATAGTTTCCAGGGTATAGGTGTATTTATTAAATACATACAACCTTATAGCAGCATCCCTTGATACCGCTCTAAAACCACTGGGCGCATCCTCAACATCAGTTTCACTGGCATATCTCACAACCCAGCTCCCAATCTTCTGGAGCTTCTTTTTTACATAAGAAAAATGTTCTGTTTGAGAAATTGGCCTTGTTCCAATTACAATCTCAGCCTTATTTTCTATAATTGGCGTTACAAGTCTCTCAATATCATCAGCTCTGTATTGATTATCAGCATCCGTATTAACTATGATATCCGCTCCAGCTTTCAGACATGCATCAAGACCTTGAATATAAGCATTAGCCAACCCCTTATTCTCAGGAATTGAAACAATATGATTAACGCCAAATTCTTTTGCAATCTGAGCAGTGTTATCTATACTACCATCATCTATAATTAATATTTCAATACTATCTATGCCTTTAATATCTTTTGGCAGATCTGACAGAGCAATTAGTAAAACATCTTGTTCATTAAAACATGGAATCTGAATAATTAATTTCAACTAAAAATCTCCTGTAACTAAAGAAATAAACCTTTTTATGCCTATTTCTCTACTATATGTATTAACTACTAACTTTCTAGAATTATATCTATACGCATCTAACTCTTTAGGGTTTTGCAATAGTTTCTCGATTTTATTGGCTAGACTCTTTGGGTTGCCAGGCTCCATGCAAACACCGCAACCACAAGTATTAATAATATCATTCAGTTCACTCTCTCCCAAGCAAATTCCAATAATCGCAGAACCTGCTGCCATATAATAAAACACTTTACTTGGAATCATTAATTCTTGAGCACCGACATCTAACGCCACTAAAGAAATGCTAGCTAATGTCATTGTATAAGGCAAGTCTACTTCTTCTTGATAGGGATAAATAGCAATATTATCAAGCTGATAACTCTTTTGATAATCAACAACTGTCTGGTACTTATCGCCACCGCCAATAAACAAAAACAAAATATCACTTCTATCTCTTAATAATTTTGCTGCTTTAAGCATTGTATCAATATCGTGGCTGATGCCCATATTACCAGAGTACAAAACAACATGCTTACCTTCAGGATTGAGCTTTTTCGCTAAAGGGTTATTTTTATAAGCAAGAGGCTTAATAAAATCGGTATCAACCCAGGGGGAAATAGTACTGATCTTGCTTAGAGAAAGATCATTACTTGTTGAAAGGCGCTTAGCCATATGCTTGCCTAAGGTAACAATACTCTTAGCATCTCTATAAACCTTTTTATTAAGCCAATTCCAAATTTTAACAACAATATTGTTCTGCTGAACTACACCCATTTCAACCAATACATCTGGATGAATGTCGTAAACCAAAACAATATAAGGATTTTTTTTAAAAAAATTCAACAACCAAAACCATATACCCAATATCGGCGGATTACTACTTAATAAAAAACCATCACCCTTCTTAGCAAAAAGAATTAATTTAGTGGTTGAAGCCAAATACCACACCCAAGACAAGACCCTGGTTAATCTTGATTTTCGATTATATTCTGGCGCTGCTATAAGCTGGATATTGCCACCAGCATTATTATTAATATTTTTTGCATCAGAGTGTCCCGTATGCAATACCACGCCATCTGGAAATTCATTTGACAAACCTTCAACCAATTCACAAAACAGAGGGCCCGCCATCTGATTCAGCATAATTAGACGCCTAACTTTACTCATAGGCAATCAACCAGTCCATTTGCTCTATCTCATTCATCCAAATATTCAAACCTTCGTCCTTACTAATCATAGCCGGAATCTGCAACTCAGACAATCGCAGTATTAGATCTTCTAGTAAAAAAATGACCAAGACAGTGTCTAACAATTCAACTTGAGCATTATTAATACACCAATTCCACGAGAAGTTATGCTGGTCTTTCATGACCTTAATCCTTTTCGAGAGACCTTGGGGGGAGCGACATTGTGTCGCAAAAACCAAGGCATCGTAATATATAGAGCGTTTGGCAGTGTATTCCCAATCAATTAAATACAGCTGTTGATCAAAATTACTAACCAAGATATTGGCCGCTTGCAAGTCTCCATGAGACTGCACCAAATCAATTGTATTGCTACTCACCCCAACCAATGTTGTTGATAGCTGCTCCAGCACTTGCTTTATCTTGACCTTGTCAGTCTGAGTGTATGGCTTGGGCAATGTGGCAATATACTGGTCACAAGATGCGTACAAAGACTCTAAATAACTATTAATGCCGGATTTTTCCAACGTTTTGCCATACAGAGACAATAAACACTGCTGCGCTTGCAATAAAGCCTTGTTAGCAACACCTGGGCTACCCAGTCTGTTCAACGGAAGTGCTTTTATCCTTTCTTCCTGGTAATACAAATACTCTGGATCAATGTGTAGCAGTCTGGGAATAGGCAAAAAATCATAGGCCTCTCTTAGGCGCACTTCATTTTTGATTAATTGCACATCAAATCCATACTTGACAAACACGGTGCAACTGCATGCCTCAAAATTAATAACGCGTATCGATTGGTTTCCTGGAATAACGCATAATTTATCTAAATCCTTAATCCACGGATTAATACCCACTCTTTCTTTAACAAACAACCGCTCAAAATAAACGCAGGTTGCCAGTCGTATATAGACTGTCTGTAAAAAACGCTTTACCAGATTGGGGTGATAAGCATACTCAGATGCAATGAATCTAAGCTCTGCCCGGTTGATATCCTTAGAATAAATAACATTTAACTTGCGATTAACCAACAAGGCAGTCCTGTCTTGCACGGGGTTACGACCCCAATTCACCGCAGCATCAACACCAAAAGCTTGTAGTAAATACCGAGCAAAACTACGCTCAAACACCCGAGGGAAGTTTTCACGTTTTAGCAATAAATCAAGACGCATTAGAATGACCAAGAAAAGAGAACACCTGCTTGCTAATCATATGGGCAATGGTATCTATTGAATCAAGTCCATTGACTCTTGCCCAGTTTTTACCATTAAACAACACTGATGTCTCGTACACGCCCAGACGTTGCTCCAACACCTCTTTAGAATCTGGAAATGGCTCGTTCTTTAATTGCGATCGACGCATTGACTCTTTAACCGGCAGAACAAACAGAAAGCCAACATCTGGCTTAGGGGTAACAGCCACCAATAATCGCCACAACCACATCTTGGAAAAACCGCTATTTGGAAAGTTTAAAGAGAAGTCTATAAACGTATCGCCCAGATATCGATCGCAAATAACCACCTTCCCAAGCAACGATTTAATCCTGATAACAATGGCGTATAAGACCAACAAATCGAACATAGCCAGCGCCAGCCACAAGCGACCAACCCAAGAGTTAGTTATCACCTTGTCTCTTGCTTGACTTCTGCCAGAAGGAATGGTTTTCTTTCCCAAAACAACACGTAATGTCCTTTTTAAAAATTCAAACCCGGGGGTATAGCCACCACGTGACCATATGGAAGAAACTGAGCGCCTTTGGCGTACCATATGCTCTGTTAAAAGAGCAATTTGGGTGCTTTTTCCAGCGCCATCAACGCCACTAAATACAATAATCACCTTTACCCAATCTTATAATCTTCCATCACTTGATTATAGATTCTAATAAGCGCTTTACTTTGCCGATTAGCCTCTATATGCTCCGCAACATACTTCATGCCGTTGACACCCATCTTTTTAGCCTTCTCATGATTATCTAGCAGATCTTTAATACTGGCCAGAAAGGCTTGATTGTTATCGTAATCTACCAGATCCCCACCTAAAGAAGCGTTGACAATATCTACCAGGCCACCCAAATTAGAGGCAACGATTGGCGTGCCAACAGACAATGACTCCAATGCCGTCGTTGGATAACTATCGCCACATTGAGATGGTACAACAGTAACAGCTGCTCTCTTGATGATGTCAATTGTGGCTTGATTGTCCAAACGACCATAAAACTCAACATGGCTAAACTGATGATCAGAACAAAATTCCTGTAATGAAATGAGCTCGGGACCATTGCCAACAATGCTTATCTTGCAGGCAAGATTTTGTATAAGATACCTAAGCACTTTTGCCCCTTTGGCGGTTGACAGTCTTCCAGCATATACCACGCCCTCTCTATGCGGAGAGAGTTCACTTGTATTTAACCCAGGGGTGGCGCTAAAACCATTGTTTCGAACAGTAACTTGATTCTCAGGAAAGCCTGATTTAATGTGCTGCTCCTTAACAAAGTCCGATACCGCTATAAAACGAGAAACATACTTAAACAAAACCCCTGATCGACGCACAATAAAATTATTTAAAAATAAAAGCAAGCTAATGATTCGACCATGACCACAACCCCTTTTAACCCCTAGCCAACCACTACCTCCAATGCAGTCATTACAGAAAGTATCATTTCTAAAATACCCACCTTCTAAACATAACCATCTGCCATTGTGTAGTGTCTGAACAATAGGGAGGTTCATTTGCCTGGCAGCAGAGATTGCCGAAAAACTCAAATAAGGCACCACCGTATGCAAGTGCACAACATCTGGTTTATGCTGTCTGATAATAGATTTCACCTGTTTATGATTGGAAAAGGACCAGGTAAGCCCTCCTATTGTCTTGCTAAGAGAGTGCCACCCGGAGCTGGGTACCTCTATTTTCTCATAGGCAACTGTAACACTATTGCTTTGCAGATATTTAATATCATTATTAATGACCACCTCTTCCCCGGTCACCAAGTTCGAGCTAGGCCCTCCTTGAATAATTAATACTTTCATAATATATCCATCGCTACAATCAAAGACTACTTAAATGTCTTTAAGATTTTAACACTAAGGCCATATATGAAAACCAGAGTCGCCTTGAATGAGCCAACCACCATTCTTCCCCTTCTCTGGGAATTGACCAATCTAACCCTTAGCCCATAAATAATTGATAAAAAAGACTGATTTCTTGATGTGTATATCATCAAAACTTCTGGCAGATTGTGGTACTTGGCATTGTCCACACCACGCAACCAAAGGTCGTAATCTTGAGCCCTTAAACACTGGGCGTCATAACCACCCACAGACTCGATAAAGCCACGCCTCATAGTCACACTTGAGTGAAAAAAAGGATTGATTTTCTCAATACTGGCCACAATCTCATCATGATGTTCGGGCTTAAGTACATTCGCACTGCTACTGCCACTTACAACCTTGGCCCCAGTTCCCAGTACATCTATTTCTGGGTGACTCTCAAGGTAGCTTATTTGCGCCTCTAGCCGATTGGGAAAAGCAATGTCATCGGCATCCATTCTAGCAATATACTCGCTATCGCTATTTTTAATGGCTTTGTTTAAACTATGGGCTAGACCGAGATTGGTTCTATTACTAAGCAATTGCACGTTATTGTGCTGGTCAGTATACGATTGAATGACTTTTACTGTGTCATCGGTGGAACCATCATCCACAATAATCAGATCCCAATGCCGATAACTTTGGCTAAGAATACTGTCAATTGCCGTCGCAATGTTTTTACCCTCATTAAACACTGACATAACTATCGCCAAGTTTGAAGCATCAGATGTGCGCTTAACAGTCATTACGCGTTATCGGCCAGCAAATAGTGGTAGGATCGCGCCTCAGTGGCAACCGCATTTTCTAACGAATTGTTTTTTTCTATATCACGAGCCGCTTGATTGCCTAGACTGATCGACAAAGATTGATCTTTGTAGAGTCTTAGGATGGCACTACGAAGAGAGTCTGGAGTTTTTGCAACAAGCAAACCGTTTTCTTCATGTGCAATCACTTCTTGTATACCTGGAACATCTGTACCAACAACAGCGCAGCCACAAGACATAGCCTCTAGCAATGTTTTTGGGTTCCCTTCATAATAAGAGCACAAAACATAAACTGAATAGCGGTTATAAATCTCAGGCATTTTGTCATTTGCAACATTGCCCAGAAAATTAACCACTACTCCCAATCCTTTAGCCTTTCCTTTTAGCTCCGCCTCAAGCTCTCCAGAGCCGACAATATCAAGCGAAATATTAGTACCAACTAATGACTTTAACAACAAGGGGATATTCTTTTGCTTGTTGAGCCTGCCAACAAACAAAATACTGCCACTCTTCTTCAGACTCCTATCAGGTTTGTATTTGCTGATATCAATCCAATTTGGGAAAACATGGACCGTACTGGATCTTATATTAAATCGATCTGCCACAAAATCCTTGTCCATCTTTGTTGCCACATGAATTCTACTGGCGCTCTTATAGGCAAAAAACGATATTAAATAAGCAAAAATTCTATAACCACTCCCTTTTTTTGACTTTAATGCAAAGTCAAAAAATTCATATCCACACCTGGTTATCAATGGCTTTTTATATAAAATATTTGAAATAACCGCTAGCCAACCCCCCAGTATTTGATTGGTCTTATAAAGATCAAACTCTTTAAGCTGAGTGCTTAAAATCCAAGGAACAGCCAATGTTTTTAGTAGTTGAAAATATCGATTTTTTGGCCGTTTTGTGTGTGCATAGATAGGAATTACCTCTATCTCTCCAACAAGATTTTTATACTTAACATCTGTCTCATCTCCATAGGTAATAAAACCCACTTCAATACCGTGCTGTTTTATCAGTCTATTGTATAGCGCAATTTCTCTTGACAACAAGCCTTTGTCATGCCAATGTTTAAGCGACACACCATAGGTGAAGAAAACCAGAATTTTCACTTTTTCTTTTGCAATACAAACCAAGTTGTGCCATGATTAAGGCCAAGATCTTCAATATCGTTTCTGAAAACCAGTTTCATTAATTTCCGTATTACATAACCCTTTACACCTCTACCGCCCAATGGTGTATCTTCACCTTTGGAATCAATCTGAATAACTGAGAAGCCGTTCATCTCTGCACGCTTGTTAATAAAATTAATAGACTCTTTCTCAGTAAAAAACCACCTATGCCTATCTACAGGCTTATCGATAGGAAGGCCGTAAAATTTAATACTTTGGTCCTCGGCATAATCATCATTTCTTAAAACTCCGAAAGCGCCGGCAATTGGATTGGGTAGAGATATAACAATTGTTTGTTTTGATATTCTACACAGCTCATCAAAAACTGCATGGATGTTCTCTAGGTGCTCTAACACATCAAAACACAAAACCGTCTCAAAAGACTGATTGCCAAAAGGAAACGGAACCTGCTCTAAATTCAAAAAATGTTCAATACCTTTTCCATAGCCGATACCGGTATATTCTCCGCCTGTAGACTCAACCAACGACTTTAAATACATGGCATCTGCACCCACATCGAGAACAGGTCTCTGTAGCAATGCCTTATACTTATCGGCAATATAATTTGCCTTATTTTCTCGATCGCTATACGTTAGGTTAGTTTTATATATTTTCATAGTTTGGTGATTTCATACAATAAAGTATTTTTTTCAAAAAAAGACAGCATAAGGCGTATGTACTACCTACTTAATAACAAAGAAATCATTAGCATATTCACTCACTTCAAACTCAACAGATTTTTCAAGATCTCTAGAAATTAGGCTGAACTTTTCTTTTATTGTGTCAACGTCAAGCCCCTTCATCTTTCTCTGACCGTATTCTATACCTCTTAATTGCTGTTTATACACTCTTGGCATAAACTTTCCGATACGCAATAACCCAACCAAAGGGTTTGCTAATGTCACAAATCTTTCTCGAAAATTTTCAGAGAACTCTTCTCCAATAATTTGATTAAAATCAACAGAGGTACTTGAGTCAACATCAATAGTATTAAGGGTTTTTATAATTTTTCCACTGGAAAAATAATCATAATTATCCATAAGGCCCCTTAAATATTGATTAATATGATCTGTATTGTTGGCTAACTCTTGATCACCTTTCAGTATTTTTTTTAATAAGGATATAACGTGATCCGAGTTCTTGGCGAGGATGGAGACTTTTTCCGGAATCTCTAATCCGTGTTTGCTAACCTCGTCGTTCAAACAATAAGATATAACTGGCTTTCCATAAAGAAACGATTCAACCGATGATGTACTGCCGCAATGAATCACAGCCTCGGATCCCATAATATACTCTAGCAATTCTCCGGTTGTTACAACATGAAAATTGCCAACCGACTCTGACATTTTAATCCATGGATCAGGGTTTTCTGACGGATGAATCTTCATAACAATTGAAATGTCCGAAAAGCAACTGGATATGGCCGGGATTAGTTTCATATAGTTATTGTAATGCCTCTTTACGTAATTTATGCGATCCATTGCATTGGACCTATCCACACTACCTGAGTTGACCCATAATTTGACAGACCTACCTAATCCAGTAAAATGATTATAAGGAGCGAAAGAACTGGGAATTAATATATATTTTCCATACTTTTCTTGTATCTCGTCTACTTTGGCAGAATAGAGGCCATTATACTTTCCCATCCATGTGTCAACGCGAGGATTGCCAACAACAATTAACTTGTCTTTGTACGACTTATACTTTTGAGAAAAAGCATTGTATTGCTCACCACCCCAAAGAAAATAATAATCTACCAGGCTCATTCCTTCAATGCTAGTTCTTTTCTCGATCATGTCGAAAAAACTCTCTTGCACCAATCCCTCTTCATCTAAGCACATAATTTTATGGCCGTGCTTCTTAAGTAATCTTATATATTCAAGATCTTGATTATGCGCGCTTTTAATAAGAACCACGCCTGATGGAATGTGCTCTATGTTTCTAATGATAGATCTTCTAGTGCTAATAATGCACTTCCAACCATTTTTGATCGCATCGGCGCAAAGAATTGTTCTTGAGGTAAGCTCCCTAGAAGCTACCTCAACTGAAGTTATAAACCATTTGCCTTGCAATTCTCTACTCCGGCCTTTACTCTTTCTATTTAAGCAAACTCAAGCCCAGGCTCGAGTTTGCTAATTTCTTCTTTAAGATGTGGACTAACTGAGTGCAAAACATCAAAATTTAACTCTCTCTTAACTGGTTTTATGGTGGATATAACTTCATGAGTCTTTGGGCCAAAGTCAAGATTTAACGAATCAGAAAGAGAGGTAATAACACCTACAGGATTAGAAACTAAATCTTCATATTGGACCACAATAGCGCTATCCAACCCTTCCATCTTGCTAGCTTTTACATAATAATAAGCGCAGCGATTAATCTCATCCATGGAAAGCCACAAATCCACATCCTCTTCACAAACCCAATATGGAACATTCACATTATTCTTAATCAAAAAAGGCCAACTAGCATTATTACTAAGCCCCACATTAGAAAACCACTTTTTTTCCAGAAGGGAGTTAATTGTTGCCACCGCACCTCTTCTCATTAAAATCAGCCTTGTGTCAGGATAATAGTCAATTACCTTTGGAAAAAGGGGAGTGATGCTTGGCATTTTATAAGCAATAACCCTATCCTTTCCAATTGACTCCGCCTCATATTTACGAATAGATTGACTGATTCTAGATGAAATATCGGAGCTTGATTTAACTTTATAGATGGAGCTGTCATCGAATGTGTTGCAATTAATGCTTCTACCACATATTGCATTAATGAAAAACTCCTCGTATAAATATGTCTCGTACAGTAATTTCCATTCGTCTTTTTTTAATGAGTCTATAAAGGGCATTAATGTAAACAAAACTGGTGGCTCAAAAGAGTACTCCACATTTTTCATGCTATGCACCACTTGGCCCATTATGGTTGTCCCGCTTCTGGCAGATCCAGAAATCAAAATGGCGTCGTTAACTTTGATTTTAGCGTTCTGAGATATGCTTAAATTCATACAAAATACTCCAATTAACCTTGATTTAATAAAAAATTATTGCCATGAATTTTGACTATCAAACTCAATCTAGGTCTAGTAGACATATTCAAACAATTTTTACACCAAAATATTCTTTCTTCAAAATTTAATTATTACAAAGTAAACCCATCGTCGATCACAATATTTTGACCATTAATATATTGACTCATATCGCTCAATAAAAAAATAAGGACTCCATTCAGATCATCTTTGTTTAGCATGCCTTTATTAAGACAAAGCTGATCATATGCCTTTAAGAATTCTTTAGGCTGCCCATCTAGAATGCCGCCAGGACTAATGGCATTGACTCTAATATTCATTCCTTTAAAATATTTTGCCATGTATTTTGTTAAATGAATTAAGCCAGACTTAATTGCAGCATATTCCACAGGAGTTGTCATACCTGTGTCCCTGTATATTTCAAACCTTGGAGGAATAACTCCATAAATTGAAGATAAATTAACAATATTGCCAAATTTTTGTCTCTGGAAATATTTAGCAAATAATTGTGATGATAAAAAATACCCTCCTAAGTTGGCACCTAAATTATCTGAAAAATCTTCATACTCAACATTAAAAAAATGTTTTCCGTAATTTTTGTTTCTGGGGTAGGCGTTATTAACCAAGGCATCTATTCTTCCGAATTTTTGATGAATCTCTTTGATTGCCTGCTTAATAGATTCCTTAGAGGTTGTGTCAAACTCCACAAAAAAAATATTTTCAGAGTTTAATTGCGCTCGGATAACTTCAGCAATACCCTGCCCTTTGCTCTTATCAATATCGGCAATAATGCCGATACCTTCTTGTTTAACAACAGCTTTAATAAACTCTTTTCCAAGTAATCCAGAGCCGCCAGTAACAACAACGACTTTATCTTTTAGCAACATAACTTAAATCCATTACAACTCATTTTTCAATATTAATTCGGCAAATTTAAAATCCATTAAATCATCTATATCGATTGCTCTTTTCTTTGGAACAATTACACTCTTGGTCTTACCTTCAAAAATACCATTATATTCTTTAACAAAATTTATATCGACTACATAGGCAACTGTCGTCATGTCAAATACTTCTGGGGCATCCTGCCTTCTTATAATGTGAGATTTTGGTAAAACAACCAATGATGCGTAATCATTGTCATCCTTAGTAATCATATTGAAGTACGGACTTCTACTTGCCTCACTGGCGGTAACAACCGAGTCCACCTCTGAATTCTCAAACAAATCCATACATGCCTCTACATCACTAACAGATCTAAGTGGTGCCGTTGCTGGCAGGACAACTATGGCATCCACCTTATCATCACAGCCCTCTAAGTAATCAATTGCATGCCTCCAAACCAACCACTCCGGACTATTGTCTTGAGATAGACCCTTAGGCCTCATAAATGGGACCTCGGCTCCATATTCTAATGCAATATCAACAATCTCTTGTGAGTCAGTTGATACAATAATACGGGAAATGTTCTTAACTTTTTTTGCGATATTGATTGACCATCCAATCAATGGCACCCCACCTAAGGGTTTAATATTTTTACCTGGCAAGCCTTTCGACCCACCTCTGGCACAAATCAAAACTACATATCTCATACTATATAAAAACCTTTAATCCTGTACGACTAGATTCCTTTATTGCTTCTATCGTTCTTACAACCCCTGCACCATCCTCCGCCAATACAGCTGGAGTCGCCCTTGATTTGACAGACTCAAAAAAAGAGATAATTTCTTGCGTGTATGTGTAATTCCTTTCCGGCAAGGATTGAAACAAAACCTCCCAAGATTTTTGACCTTGAGAAAATACTTTTACCTCTCCAGATATAGCATCCCACATAAGAGTGCCTTTCTCTCCAATCGCATAGCATCTTCGTGTTGTATCATGTCTAATGAAATCCATATTTAAAGATGCCACTAGATCAGTATTGACACTGGCATCGCCGCCAATGCCAAAAATAATACTTGCACTATCTTCAACATCAATTTCTAGATTACTTTGTTTTGACGTATGTGCCTGCACCCAGTTGGCCCGGCCAAAAACCCACTGCAGGTAATCAATCTCATGACTCAATTCCAACAAAACGCCTCCGCCCATTGCCTTTCTAGCAGATACACCACTCCTGTAATCTGTATTTGGTCGCCAACTTGGTAGATATTGACCGACCTCTGATCGCACAGAATACACCTTTCCGACTATTTTTGACCTAATGCACTGCTTAAAATAGGTCAATGACGGTAGAAATCTTAGATTATAGGCAACTGTTAAAAGTACATTTTTTTGATTACAAAAATTAATCAACTCTAGCGAATCTCTAGAATTATCTGAGATTGGTTTTTCAATCATCAAATCAACACCATGGGCGGCTAATTTTTTTGCAACAATTATATGTTTTGTTGCTGGATTGGAAATAATGGCCGCCTTTGGATTGAGCGCAATAGCCTCATCCAGAGAAGAAGTGCATTTATTAATTGGCAAAGACTCTTCCTGGTCTTGATCGCACAACTGATGTCTAAACACAACAATATTAACTTTTGGAAAATTGCGACTAATAATCTCAACGTGTCGCTTGCCTATGCTTCCGAGACCTACTATTAACACTGTGTCTATAACTCTATCCATATTAATCAAAGGCTGTGTGAATATCTAAATTAGCTCTATCATATTCTTCAATACGACCAATGTCTAACCAATATTCTTGAATTGGAAAAGAGGTTACTTTCTGCTGTAAGCGAAGCAACTCTTCAAACAAGGAAGGCATGTCGTAGAACTTATTTCTTGGAATTAGGTCAATGCACTCCGGCTCCAATACATAGACTCCAGCATTAACAAAGAATTTATGCACAGGCTTTTCTGTAATTGAAACAATATCCTCTCCGGCTGTATCAACAACTCCGTAAGGCACTTGAAAATCATATTCTCGCACACACATAGTTGCCTTGCCCTTGCTCTTTATATGAAAATCCATTAAACACTCAAAATTGACACTGGTTAATAAGTCTCCATTCATCACAAAGAATAGCTCTTCAGGCTTCTGATTCTTGCTCAATAAACTCAAAGCACCTGCAGTCCCCATCCTTTCGTCCTCTAACACATACTCAATATTTGCTCCAAACTGTTCGCCATTGCCAAAAAAATCCTGAATTATGTTTGACTTGTAGCCTATACACATCACAATATTAACAAAACCATAACTCACAAATCTTTCAACAATTGTTTGCAGTATTGGCTTATCCCCGACTGGCAGCATCGGCTTTGGAATGCGATCTGTAAGGGACTTTAATCTTGAGCCTAATCCCCCCACCATTAGAACAACTTTATTGTTATATGATTCCGCTTTAATAAGATTATCAACAACTTCAATGCCGACCACCTTGCCATTCGAATCTACAATAGGTATCTGATGTATTTGCTCAGAAAGGCATATATTAGTTATTTCCTCTTTGGTATTATTTGTATTGGCCGAAACGGGAGTTACATTAAATACCCCCTGAATCTTGTCAGACAGGGCCCCTCCAGACAAAAGCGCCCTTCTTAAATCTCCATCAGTAATAGTGCCAACTAACTTGTCGTCGCAGTTTACAACTATGGCTATTTTGGCTGTGCCGTTATTAACAGCCTTAAAGGCCTCTTTCATTGTAGAGGTCTCTGTTAGCTTTATATCATCAACATCAATCATGGCAATCTAATTTAAATCATAAAATGATTTTTTTAAAATTTCATTCAAATCAATACTTCTAATAACATCCCTGATCTTCTCGCTGGCACCACCGTGCCCATAGGGATTTTCAATATTGTTTAAAGTACTCTGAAAATTTTCAGAGTACACTCTCTCTAGCGCTTTATCGATAGAAGCCTTATTTGGCAAACAGTCAATCACACTATCTGCCTTGATTCGATTTTTTTGTCTGTCGCCTATATCAACAGTACCAATTTTAAAACTTGGAGCCTCAAGTAGACCGCTCGAACTATTGCCCACAACGGCATCCATAAACTGCAGGGCGCTGAGATATCTTAGTTGCCCCATTGATGTAAAGGCAATAGTGTTATTATGCTCAGAAACATAATTATCTATCATGACATTAATACCTCTACCATCAGTATCTGCATTAGCCTTTGTAAAAATTATTTTTGTATTTTTCAGCTCATTGAGAGAGTCCAGTAAGGCTTGAAAATGTAATTTAGAAGTGTTATTTTCAAGTGTAACAGGATGAAAAGTAACCAATACATTCTTCTCTCCAAGTTTAAAGCCAATGGATTTTTCAAAATCGGATCTAGACAAAAGCTTTAACTTTTTTATATTATCAATTCCCATGCCACCAACATTAAACACTCGATCTGGCTGTTCTCCTAATTGAATAACCCGTCTTTTATATTCATTGGTAGCAGTAAAGTGTAAATGACTCATTTTAGTAATTGAATGTCTTATATATTCATCAAATGCACCTTCTGTCGTTTCACCGCCGTGCAAGTGCGCCACAGGTATCCTGGCTACCATTGCGGCACTTACTGCTGAAAACACCTCAAAGCGATCGCCCAATACCACAATCAAATCAGGGAGCAAATCACTCAATGCATCAGCAAATCCAATAACACCCAAGCCTATTGATTTCGCAATACCAACTTCGTTGTCAGACGAAAGAAGCATGTCTACTTTTTTAGTAATAGTAAACCCGTCTTTTTCTATCTGACGGTAGGTTTTACCAAATTCTGGAGATAAGTGCATGCCAGTAACAACAATTTGCAATTCTAGACCTTTGTCAGAATCAATCTCTTTCATTAGCCAGTAAAGCAGCCCATACTCTGCACGAGCTCCTGTTACTATACATATCTTCCTTCTAATCATATCAATTCATCTATTTGGTAATCTCTAGTAGAAGTGGCGCCAATAATCTCATCCCACTGCATTGGGCTTATTCCGCCTCCCGGACGTTTTACAGAAATATTCTTGTTAGAAAATTTATCGCCTTTTTTGATCTCCTTGTTAGCCACAATTGACTTTCTGGCAATGTTTATATTGACAGCTTCACTTGGTGTGGGATTCTTATTACTACTACCTAATGCGACCTCGATATTCCGAATGGAACTTACCATAAGTTTTAGCTCTTCCGGTTCTAACGATGCCTTATGATCAGGTCCATTCATTGTTTTATCTAGAGTGAAGTGCTTCTCTACACACAAAGCACCCATAGCAACGGCGGCAATATCCACCTCTATCCCCAATGTATGATCACTATAGCCAACATCAACATCAAACTGTTTTTGAATGGTTAACATTGCTCTTAAATTTACATCCTCCATAGGAGTTGGATACATTGTATTTGCGTGCAGTACTGTAACGTAATCTTTGGGTGTTCCTGCCTCGGCCAAGATATCTAACGCATCTCCAATTTCTTTAAGACTTGACATCCCTGTGGACAATATAACTCGCTTCTCTAATGATCCAATATGTCTCAGATATGGCAGGTTATTAATTTCACCACTGGGTATTTTAAAAATTTTGAGACCTAAATTGTGCAAAAGATTAATGCTATCATGGTCAAAGGGTGTGGATAAAAACATAATATCTTTTTGTTGACAATAGGCAATCAATTCTTCATGTGCGTCCATATCCAGCTCAAGCCTTTTGATCATATCGAACTGTGACTCTAGTATATTAGTATTTTGTTTTTGATACTCAGCCTTCTGAGCACTTTCAACGACTAAATTTTTAGCTTTAAACGTTTGAAATTTAACTGCGTCCGCTCCAGAATCGACTGCTGTGTCGATCATTTTTTTAGCTAAGTCAATTGATCCATTATGATTAACACCGGCCTCTGCAATAATAAATACTTTATCTGTTCTCAAAGCGATCTCCCAGATTAATATCAATATCAGAGTCGTATTCGGTAATTCTAATAAAAGTATCCTTTGTTTTTACCAGTATTCCAGCTTGATCTATGGCCAATACTGCTCCCGGGATGCAGCTGTATATCTCAGCACCTTGAATCATCTCGGATTTATTTATTCTAACTTCTCTTCCATTTATAAATGACCTGGCTGCCGGACCAGGATAACAAATGGCTCGTATGAAATTAAAAACCTCTCTCGACTCGCTATTCCAATTAATGTATTCATCACCAACTTTCCTTTGACTGCAATAAAAGCCAATCGGATGTATGTCTTTTTGCAACCTTCCCTCTGCCCTCCCACTCTTAAACAAACAGATTGCCTTATACAAAAGAGTCGCACACTCAACATAAGATTTCGCCAAAAGAGTTTCGTAATTATCAGAGTCATTAATTGGATGCTTATTCTGCAGAATAATATCACCAGTATCAATCCCCTCATCAATATAGTGAACCGTAATGCCAAACTCTTTTTCATCATTAATCAGCACCCAATTTAATATATTTCTACCCCTGTAAAAGGGCAAGTTTCCCGCGTGGCAATTAATAATCCTATATTTTGGCAGACCTATAATGTCTCTTTTAAAAATTTGGTTGAATGACATAGATACAAACAAGTCACAACAATATTTAGATACTTTTTGAATAAATCTGGCGGAATTCACATTCCTATCTTTTAGATAATCAATATTGTATTGCTTACAGTATAGCTTTAGTGTTTCATCTTGTGTATCAAATCTTACACATACAAACTCTATTAAAATTTCACTGTCCGCAACAAGCTCTTCAAAAGCTCTGTGACTCCAGGGTCCGTCTGCAAAATAGCCTATCCTCAACTTCATAATGACAATACTGCACGATTGAGCATACTGGTGACGCACTTCTTAAGCCATTCGTTTAAATACTTGGCCTTATTACTAATAAGATACGATTTATACAAAGGGGAAAGTTCTATAGTTTCACGCACCTCTTGAATGGGATTAATAACACCTTCAAACATTACATTTTCCCATCAAGGTACTTGCCATTGTCATAATATTCAAACTCAGGGATCATCTTAAAAAACTCATCCACAATTAACTTCTTGCTCCAATTCATGTCAGATTTTAGTCGATTTATGGTGTTTTCAAAACTGTTCAACTGGTCTTCATCATATTTCGGCTTATTTTTTATCACACCCAAGCTTTCAAATCGATCCATATCAAGTGCCTCTTTATCGGTATAAAACTCCTCAAAATCCTTCTCTCCGGTTGTATCGCTTTTTGTAAATAAACAAGGCCACTTTCCCTGCTCTGGAAGAATTGCAATTAGCTCCCTGGCCTCATCTTCTGTTTTGCACAAATACGGCTCAAACCCCCTATCTTGTAGATACTTAGTAGCAATGTCTGCAAAGGATATTAAGTTCAAATCTTTGGTTAATTTAGGAAAGAATATATCTCTATTTTCTCCAAGAATGCAGCTTAGCAAACATAGCTCGCCACTTTCTTGTGGTGTTACAAAATAGCGTTTAATATCGCTAGGTGCAGCAATTGGTTGTCTTTTTTCGATTCTCTGATTAAAGCCATGCAACAATGACCCAGCACTAAAAGCAACATTAGCAAACCTAGCTGTTGATATCTCAATATCCAAAGATCTACGCATCAAAAACATTTCCATAATGCGCTTACTTGCACCCATCATATTAACTGGATTTGCAGCCTTATCTGTGCTGACACAAAAGTATTTCTTTGTGCCATTTTCAATAGATTGTTTAACGGTCTTTTCAGTATTTAAGATATTGACATCGATCATTCTCATTAATGTAAATGGATCTTCCTCGCTGCGAACATGCTTAAGTGCTGACAGGTTAAGTACATAGTCATACCTTCCATCAGACTTAATAAAGGCATCATACTCTATAGAGCCAACATCCAAGGCAAAGGTCCTAAAATCTCCTTTAATATACCCAAACGAGCTTCTAATATCCCGAACCAGCTCAGTTAGATTATTCTCATTAATATCTACAACATGAAGCTTCTCTGGCTTTCTTTTAAATATTTCTTTAACAACCATCTGTCCGATTGATCCTGCTCCACCAATGACAAGAAACCTTGAGTCAGACACAATATCTAAAATATTTTTCGAATGCGAACTTAAGTCATCCTCAAACAAGGCTTTACTTCTACCAATTAATAGGAGTACTTCTTTTGAATTCATTCTAGACTACCTTTTCACTTCTTCTATATCTAAAACCATCAATTAAGTACAGTGGATAAAAAAGTGCACTCTCAACAATGCCCATTTTATTCTTCTTGATGGAGCGATTTACAAGCCAAATTGAAAGTTTGGACAAATTTTTCCCAGGCATATCAACCTGCGTAAACGCCCTTTTATAGCTCATTGTCTTGCCAAACAAATCATATTTTTCATTTTCAACACTACGCTCTTCGCCTAAAAATTCAGCAACCTTTTGGAAAACGTTATCAGTATTAGGGAGAAACAACTCTTCAAAATTTAGATGAAGGCCTGGAAGTTGGGAAGCGATATTCTCATAATTATTGAACTGATTAAATGCGGAATGTAGTGCAAAATAATATCTAGTCTTAAAATTTGGGTGCGTCACCCTTTGCGAGACAAGCGAATCCAGCCAACTCACAAAATTCCTATGCAGCGTTATCATCTTTACATCGCCAAACTCTCTTTGATATGCTCCGTAAAGCTCAATAGGATCATATTTTTCCACATCTGTAGTAAACTCGACATGATGAAACGGCTGGTGATAACTGACTTTATAAGCAAGCGCTTTGGCGTATGCTTCTCTAGTGTAATCATACAAACTATATATATCTTCAAATTTATTATCAGCTATATGATTAATTTCATCAGAAATCAAATCGATATCGATGCTAAGTCTTGCTGGAGTCAAATTTCTATCACGAATACTTACCCCTCCAATTCTAGTACTCTGTCCAGCGCTCTGGAGGCTTAATATTGCTCTTTCTTGGAAAAAACCATCATTAAGCAATCTATTGCCAACCAAATAATCATGCAATCCCAATTTACGAAAAGGTATAGCCAAGTATCCAAACTTTTCTACTATTGCACCAACAACTGACATTCCCATGGAGCCCGAAGAGTTAATAACCACGGTCTTTCTTTTATTTTTCATTTTCCAATTCTCTTGCTATGTTAGAACAGATAAAATCTGTACTATTTTCGGTGTGTAGCGACAAGCCATTAAACGACGCAACCAAATTACTAACAACTGTCTCTGGGTCGTTAGTAATTTTATTTAAACATGCTTTAAACTCCACACCATTACTAGCACCCAAAGTTAGCCCAAGATAACGATAATTAAACACAGGCTCTCCATCAATCCTCAAAGAGTGCTGATTATCAAATTCATCAAGCCCCTTTAAATCAATGTACTCGATAGTCGGTTTATTTATAGCGATCATATCCACAACAACGCCAGAATAAAAAGAAATAGCGAATAGGCATTTATTACCAATAGCGAAAGCATGCTGATCTGAATACTCCCAAGTGTTGCCATAATTTTCAATGCCAAATATATCTTCAAATACGCTGTCTCCAATAATCTCTTTTGGATGTCTTTTTATAATCAGCTTTAAATGCATCTTACCAACTACAAATTTTTTAATATCGTTTGCAGCCTTTAATTTCATATCGATAGAAAAATAACTATTAACCGCCCTGGAAATCAAGAAAACATATCCATTTTTAGGTATATTAGATTCACCAATAAGCTTATCAATCCACCACCTTTCATATTTTGGAACGCCAACCACTTTCACCATATCAGATGTCAGAAAAGAATAGGACTCTAGATACTCTCTTTTGCTTTGACTGGTATGTGAAAAAATTGTTATATTGTCGACGTTGTTTTTACATATTTGACTATTTTCATACCCTACACTTACACCATGATACAACGAGAACTTTGGGGTACTCTGCAACTCTTGCAATATCTCTAGATTATATTTTTTCTTCTCTTCACTCACATCGTACAACAAAACAGAATTTCTAGAGTTGAGATGTATTTTTCTACTGACATGTCTAATCTTAGTTCTATCTAGAATAAAAACAATATATTTAACGAATAGACCAAACGGCAATAACCAACGATTCCTGGGTGATAATGCCTTGATTTTGATATATACTATTTTAAGTCTTGTAAGGGCATTGGCCTTGATAGTTGCCAATGAAAACTCAGTCACCGCCCAGTGATCTGAGTGTGTCTTATATACAATCTGATCAAAAATCTCTAGTGAGATTTTTGTTAAAACATTGCTTAACGCAAAAGAGTGCATTGTTCCCGCTTTAGGAACAATGCACACCAAGCTGTAACCTTCTTTACGCAACTTGTAGAGAACAGGAAGCCAATTATCAAGTGTGCCTAAATTTGGAGCGCATAAGAAATAAGCCTTCTTCATCATGTTGTCTACAAGTTAGTCTTATGCGGTAGAATTTCTAGCTCTGTCAAAAATTCTACGTAATTATCTGATTGGGTGATAAATTCATTAGAGTTCAATCCTGTCCCAACCCCGATAAAGTGTATCCCTGAATTTTTTGCCATTTCCAGATCTACCATACTATCCCCAATAAGAGCCACGCCATTTCTATTCTGGCAATTCAACTCTTTCATTGTCTTGTCTACAATATCCCTAGAGGGCTTTGAATTCTTAACATGATCGGAGCAAACCATACAATCAAAATATTGATATAAATCGGCATACTTTAATGTTTGAATTGACCTCGATTCCACATCTGTTGTAGCAAGCGACACGAGACATTTTTCATTACGGAGTTCCTCCATCACCTTCTTCACACCAGGGAGCGTTTTGAGCGTACTATCGAAGCTGTCATTCGCCATGGAGTCTATTTTCGAAAAACCTATCTCGACATCTTCGATAGTAACTTCTGAGATTGTTTTTTGAAGTGTGGAACACACCAATTCTATAATGTCTCTTCTAGACTTTATACCGACAGGTCCTGAGTTGCTTATTAGGTTATTATCCATCAAGCCCATAACCATATTCAGTTCATCAAATAAACGCCTCCTATGCAAAGGTTCGGCTAGATTGGAAAAATACTCAGCCCTTCTGGTAATAACAAAAGACCAATATTTATGTATATCAAAAATAGTTCCGTCTTTATCAAAAAGAACCAGTTCGATATCTTTCAAATCGAAATTATTCGCTCTAAGTCTTATCAAAACTAGTCTCCATGTTGCTTTTAATTAGCTTTCTTGCCATAAGTACGGCGGCTTTAGTTATCTCAACATTATAAAAATCATGATGATTGATCAACTCTTCAACAATAGCTCTCGCATAAGATCCTACTGATATACCATTGAACCTGACATCTGTTTGTCTAGCCAGGATACCTATATCTATGCCCAACGCTTCAGAGACGCCATATGCATAATCAATTCCATTCATGCAATGTTTGACTATGCCGGGATTTGCCGATATGTCAATACCTTTAGCGCCAGCCAATGTATAAATAATTGACAATCTTTTAACTTCCTCGGGATCTTCATTACCGGCTCCGCATATTATCTTAAAAAACTGCCCTTTTTTTAAAAGAGAAACCAACTCCGAGCGCCTACTGCTTTCCATTACATTAAATCCTCTTTAAGGATTGCCATCTTTTTATATAGCTTCTCTGCAAGAAAAAAATCTAACGGAGTGTCAATATCTACCGATTCAACCTCATTTAGCTTATAAAAATACGGGGTATTTCCAATAATATTAGAATTTTTAATCATATTCTCTCTAGATATAATTGATATCGCGAAATTTAACGCTACAATATTGGGCAAATCTTGACTCCTTGGCTGGTTGGCTGGGTCATAATTAAGCGCTTTGTTATTTAAATACAAAAATTCTTTAACATCGTGACAGGAAACTAGTGAGTCATGCTGGAAATCTTGGTCAAAAAATTGATTAATTGCAGATGAATAGCTACTATTAACTACAAGGGGGTTAGTGCAGTTTGCATATAATATGTTCTCACAATCAATATTTTCTGCCATATTTCGAAACACCTCACTCATTGAGACGGTGTTAGAGGCATAATAATCATCTCTTTTAACGCAATCAACACCCAGCCCTGCAGCAAGATCTAGCATTTCTATCGAATTAGAGTTTACGACAATATTTTCAATCTCAGAAATTTGCTGTAGCTGTTTAATTTTCAATTCCAGCAAAGTTGAATCATTAAAAGGTCTGATATTTTTATTCTTTACCCTTAGAGATCCGCTTCTAGCAGCAATCAATGCTGTCACTCTCTTAGACATTGGCACTCCCTAACAATCTAGAAAAATATACAGTTATTAAATTTTGCGCAATTGAATAGCTATCGATGTCTTTAATTTCTGTGGAAGAGATAATATCCAGGTTATGGAAACATACATCCTTCATGTTGTGAAGTCCATTTTGATCTATTAATGATTTTCTATCCATCAAGAAAGCTCCATTAGTGCAAATATTTACAGGCTTTAACTCTGCCCTAGGGGTTAGACTTTGAAAATTTACCTTTTCATTTTCAAAAAAAGTATACTCATATTTCTCAATTGTAGATATTAAAAGATTGCAACTCTTGTTAGCGGAGAAATTCTTAAGCATAGAAGCATATTCTCGCCCTCCCAGAAAAGGGGAGGTTGCATTGACCCACAAAATATTGCCATAACCAATATAACTGGAAAAAGTATTTAGTTGCTCTTCTACTGACCCGTCATCAGCCTCCCTCATTACATGATTTACACCTTCTTTTTCAGATATTTCTTTAATTTTTACCGAGCAGGATGAAACAAATATCTGGCTTGGCGGTACAAACTCTTTACATTGAGATATCTTCCAATTTAAAAGTGTTGTGTCCCCAAATGGAGCAATATCTCCCAATTCATGGTATTTATTACTCTCTTGTGCTGGAATAAAAATCGCTACATCAATCATGCCTTTGCCCTCCTACTTAGCTCTGGTAGCCTGGATATTTCTGCATCAATTTTCATGTCTGAAAATTCTTTTTTAGATAGGATGTAAAGCTCTTCGAATCTCAAAGCGTTATTGATCGAATCTGTGTCGCTTATTAAATCTTGGGTGTTAAACATAATCTTTCGGGTTTCTATTCTAGAAATTGTGTTTACAAGACCTGGGAATTTCTTGATCATTTTAGCGACAGTTTGCTGAGTAACCCCTCCACCCATGGTAATAGTCATTCCATTAGCAAGTATTACGGGGGCAACCTTTTCTATTAATTCAAAAATAAAATCTGAATCAGGCTTTAAGTTCTCATCAAAAAATGAGGCAGTTAAGTCACTTCTACCAATGGTAATGTTATTAACTACCCCCGCAGAAAGCTCTACTATCTCTTCTATATTGCCCACTCCGGCTCTAGTTTCAATATTTAAGGAGGTGTGATTCTGCACGTCTTGGAAATTTTTTCGAAGTGCATCAATAAATTTTTTTGCGGCAAATCTGCTTTCAACCATAGGTGCTATTAAACCATCAACACCCAATTCAAGTGCGTCTTTTATATCTCTAACAGCTTCCACTCCACCAATTTTTAGATGTACTTCGATTCCAAGTTGCGCACAAATTCTCTTTAGTCTATTTACATCTCTGTAAGACGACCCTTCTGCCTCAAACTCCGCCTTCACCCCCTGAAGGTTGTGTTTATCTTTAAGTAATTTAAGCTGTTCGAATAGGAGTATTTCTGTTTTATACATACGCGATTCAACCCTCCTTACAAACTAAATCTTTATTGCACTTCGTAACTATACCTTTATCTAACTCATAAATAACATCGCAGTGCTTTAGAGAAGACAGTCGATGTGCTATCATAATGATGGTAGCTGCCCCTTTATTTATTTTTATTTCGTTCATAATCTTATCTTCCGTTTTCTGATCAAGTGCGCTGGTTGACTCGTCCATTACTAAAATTGACCTTGAATAGTAAAATGCTCTAGCAAGGGCAATTCTCTGTTGTTGCCCGCCTGACAATCTAACACCTGACTCCCCAATATTAGTATTGAAACCTTTAGGGAGGCTTTCAACAAATTCCAATAGGCACGCGTCTTTTATAGCTGAACTCAATTTATCCACATTGACTTCATCCGCCTTCTCACCAAGAGCAATATTATTCTTTAAAGTATCATCAATTAAAAAAACTTTCTGAGGCAAATAGGCCGCCTGTCCTTTCAATGCCTCTGCTGTGTACGTATCCGCATCTCCATTAATTAAAATACTCCCTTTGTCCGGATCTATAAGTCCAAGCATAATATTAATTAGAGTTGTTTTTCCGGAGCCGGTCGACCCGATAAACCCAACAACATCTCCAGCGTTAATTCTTATAGAGATATCATCAATCACCGGTCGAAGATCTCTGCCGTACGCAAATGAAACATCCTTTAATTCCAATGACTCGAACTGCTTAACTGAAGTCTCTATATGTGTATGCTTTTGATTTCCATACTGAAAAAAGTCCTTTAAATCATTATACAAAATATCTACAGTATTTTGACTATATCTAATTTTTGACACTCCATTAACGATTTGATTCAAAGAAGGAAAAAGCCTTAACGAGGCAACTGCCAATGTACTCAATACAGGCACAATGCTTATCAAGCTATGCCCCAACAAATCAGAAACAATGACTGATATGATTACCGATAAAATCAACAATAATTCAAGTAGGTACCTTGGGACAATAGAAACAATTGTCGATTTTATTCTTGAAGTAGCATAACCATACGACTCCTTTTCGAGGACTTCAAGAAAATATTTCTCTTTACCCAAGACTCTTAACTCTTTCAACCCTCCTACACCCTCATTAATGGTTTGAATCATGGTTGTACTATGTAAATTAGTCAACCTTCCATACTCTATCAATCTATATTTAAAAAAACGTAAATACACATAGACAACAGCACCAAAAAAAATTATTGCGAATATTACCGAATACCCAATATTCCAAATTAAGAAAAACAGAATAGAGAGTGAAATCATAACTTCGCTAATTACCCTAATCAATGTAATTAGTGTACCTTGAGCAAAGCTACCCGCCAAGCTCCCAACGCGATAAATATATTCTGAACTGTTACGTTTTGTGAATAAAAGGTATGGCATCAGTTGGTATGATTTCATAAGCAACAGCCTAATTCTTACTCCGTTTAAATACCCAAATTCAACTAGACTTTTATTCGCCAAAACAACTACAATAGACTTCAAAAAAAAGATTAGAGCAAGAATTACGCTTGCAGCTAGAACTAAATTCTCTTCTCCAAAGGCCAACTGCAGTTGCTTAGTATATATGTTTGAATAGTCCGGATTTGAAAGTACCTCAATATATGGAGCCACCATACCTATTCCAAGAAGATCTAAAAATAAAGTTAGCAAAAATAGCGAAAACACTAATATAAGTTTTGCTCTAGTCTCACCCACTATAAATAAAACTTTTTTTGCATACTGAATAAAACTTTTCATTCTTATTTGTGTATTTAGAAAGGTTAATTTTATCAACTTTCAATAAGTCTAGATATTTTTGCTAACGAGTCATTATTACAGGACTTACTAATGTTTTGCATTTCTTAAATCACTCTCCATCATCTCACGCACCATCTCTTGTAAAGTGATTTTCGGCTCCCATCCCAATTTTTCCTTAGCCTTGGACGGATCCCCAAGCAATGTCTCAACTTCAGTTGGGCGGAAATACGCCTCATCCACTGCAACAATCAAGTCGCCTGTTTCAGTATCATAGCCTTTTTCATTGACACCTTCACCCTCCCAACGCAGGGTTTTGCCTAAATACTCCCAGGCAAAATTAACAAAGTCTCGTACTGAGTACTGCACGCCAGTGGCAATACAGAAGTCCTCTGGCTCATCCTGTTGTAGCATAAGCCATTGCATTTCTACATAATCCTTGGCATGTCCCCAATCGCGTTTAGCATCAAGATTTCCAAGATACAGCACATCCTGAAGTCCATGTGAAATTTTAGCCAATGCCATGGTAATTTTTCGAGTCACAAACGTCTCTCCACGAACAGGTGACTCATGATTAAACAAGATGCCATTACAGGCATAAATTCCATAGGCTTCGCGATAGTTAATTGTGATCCAGTAAGCATAAAGCTTGGCCGCCGCATAAGGGGAGCGCGGATAAAAAGGTGTGGTTTCTTTTTGTGGCACTTCTTGCACCTTGCCAAACAACTCCGAGGTGGAGGCTTGATAATATTTGGTTTTTTTCTCTAAACCCGAGATACGAATAGCTTCCAATATTCTTAATGCTCCAATACCTACCGTATCAGCCGTATACTCCGGTGTCTCAAATGAAACTGCCACGTGTGATTGCGCACCTAGGTTGTAAATCTCATCAGGCTGGTTTTGTTGAATAATGCGCACTAGGCTCATTGAATCGGTTAAATCACCATAATGCAGTATGAAATTTCGATCGCTAATATGCGGATCCTGATACAAATGATCAATACGCCCCGTATTAAACGACGAAGACCGGCGCTTAATGCCATGGACAATATAGCCCTTTTCCAGCAAAAATTCAGCCAAATAGAAACCATCCTGGCCTGTTATACCAGTAATAAGAGCTACTTTCTTATTTGTATTTTTCATAATTATCTTTGAAGTCATTGTATGCGTCAGCAAGACCCATTTTAATCTCTATTTTTGCCTGCCATCCCAGATCTTTCATGCGCATGCTGTCCATTAATTTTCTTGGAGTGCCATCAGGTTTGTTGGTGTCAAAAACCACATTCCCTTGATAGCCAACAACCCCTTTTATGATTTGCGCCAACTCATTAATGCTTATGTCGTAGCCCGCGCCAACATTGATATGGCTGAGCATCGGACGCGTGTACTCACTATAAGTCTGTCGATCAAGGTTCATTACATGCACGCTGGCACTTGCTATATCATCTACATGAAGGAATTCTCGGCGAGGCGCACCCGTACCCCAGACGCTCACAACAGGAGAATTATCAAGCTTAGCCTCATGGAATCGACGCATCATTCCGGGAATAACATGCGAATTTGTCGGGTGATAATTATCACCCGGGCCATATAAATTAGTCGGCATAACACTGCGATAATCAATTTGATGGCTATCGCCATATTGGCGGTTGTAGCTTTCACAAAGTTTAATGCCTGCGATTTTGGCAATGGCGTATGGCTCGTTGGTTGGTTCCAGCTCACCTGTTAGCAATGCCGACTCACTCATAGGCTGAGGCGTCAACTTTGGATAGATGCAGCTTGAGCCTAAGAACAGCAGCTTTTTGATACCGCTTTCAAAAGCCGAATGGATTACATTTGCCTCCATCATTAAGTTTTGATAAATAAATTCAGCGGGATAAGTATCGTTTGCATGAATACCGCCAACCTTGGCTGCAGCCAAATACACTTGCTCTGGTTTCTCCATGGCAAAAAAATCTTGCACCTGTGCTTGATTGGTCAAATCCAATTCGCTATGGGTGCGAGTAATCATATTCTCATACCCTTGCCCAACAAGATTTCTAGCGATGGCAGAGCCCACCATGCCCCGATGTCCAGCAATATAGATTCTAGTATTGTTGCCCATTAGTTGTTTTCAGCCTCTCTACCATATATATCTTCAAATCTGACGATATCATCTTCACCCAAATAGGTGCCGCTTTGCACCTCTATCACCTCTAAGATTTGCTGAGTTTTGTTCTCTAAGGCATGCTTAATCCCTTGCAAAATATGGGTAGACTCACCTTTTTCCAGGGTAAATACCGTGTCATTATTGGTCACAGTAGCCACCCCATCAACCACCACCCAATGTTCCGCACGTTGACGATGCATTTGCAGCGAAAGTTTGGCGCCTGGATTCACATGCAATCTTTTCACCTGAAAGTGCTTACCTGTTTCAATCAAGTCGTACCAGCCCCATGGTCGATAAACCTTGCGATGGCATGTATACTCCTCTCTGTCTTGCTGTTGAAGCCTCTCAACCACGCTTTTTACCGCTTGCGCTTTATCCTTGGTTGATACCAATGTTGCATTGGGTGTGTCCACAATCACCAGATCATCTACCCCCAGTGTTGCGACCATATGATGATTGGCGCTGATATAGGTGTTGGTTGTATCTTGCATGAGTGCATGACCCTGAACAACGTTGCCCTGACCATCCTTCTTTCCCACATCGTATAGTGCAGACCATGAGCCAATATCATTCCAGCCTGCATCCAAAGACACAACACCAACATGATCAGACTTCTCCATCAATGCATAATCTATAGACAGTTTAGAAACATCTACTATTGCCTCAAAATCAAACGGCGCCATGCGAATAAAATCCAAATCTTGCTTGGCATGATCAATAGCATGCTGGGCTGCGGTTATAACAGCTGGAGAATGTGTGTTTAGCGCCTCAATTAATACGTCTGATTGAAATACAAACATACCAGAATTCCACAAGTAATCACCAGACTGAATCAATAGGTTGGCTGTTGCTTGATCTGGTTTCTCCACAAACTCTCTAACCTGAAACAGGCCGTTATCCGCTTCACCCTTATGGATATACCCATAACCCGTGTTGGCTCCAGATGGTACTACGCCAAAAGTGACTAGCTTGCCATTTCTTGCTTCTCTGGTAGCAATTTTTATGGCCTGATGAAAGGCTGTAATATCTTGGATCACATGATCGGCCGACAAAACCAGCAACAGCGACTCTCCCAATGTTTTTTGCAGCTGCAATGCTGCCGCTGCAATAGCAGGCGCAGTATTTTTACCAGCCGATTCTAGCAATATTGTGGGGTTGCTAACGCCAATTTGTTGACATTGTTCTGCCACCAAAAACCGATGATCAGCATTACAAACAATCATAGGGTCCGCCAAGCCCTCCAGCCCATTTAAACGCAAAATGGTTTCTTGTAACATGGTGTGGTCGCTTGCCAAGGGTAGATACTGCTTAGGATGCTGTTGGCGCGAAAGTGGCCATAAGCGCGTACCCGAGCCTCCCGACAAAATAACTGGAACGACTTTCACTAACTCAAACTCTCTACTTTTGCAAAATAATTGGTGGCACTTAAAAATCCTTTAATACTGCCGCAATCAAATCTTGTTCCCTGGAATTTATACGCCAAAACCTTGCCTTGGCTGGCAAGCGTCATCAATGCATCGGTAATCTGAATTTCGCCATTTTTATCGGGCGCTGTGTTTTCAAGAACATCAAATATTTCTAATGTGAGGATATAACGGCCAATAATGGCGAGGTTGGTTGGTGCCTCTGTTGGGCTTGGTTTTTCAACCATGCTATTTACTCGATAAGCATTGGTCGAATTTTCTAGCAATTCGCCATCAATCACCCCGTATTTATCCACCTCAGCCATCGGCACC
>Ga0181562_10000253_pt1 | contig 42659 bp, 37 predicted proteins | sample 011ome_26_FD_139344 | JGI IMG/M metagenome (GOLD analysis project Ga0181562, IMG submission 139344) | Coastal salt marsh microbial communities from the Groves Creek Marsh, Skidaway Island, Georgia - 011511BT metaG (megahit assembly) | ecosystem: Environmental > Aquatic > Marine > Intertidal...
CTGCCCGTGCGAGAGCCGAGACCAGCGAGGCGCGATCGACGGACTCGACCACATCGGCCCAGTGCGCGACAGAGCCGGCCTTGTTGCGCTGGACCTGCCCGATCATGTGCCACCGGAGTGCCGTGCCGTCTGCACACTCCGAGCGCTTGGCCCTCGCCTCCTGATCACGATTCTCCCCCACGTCGGTCACCCCGAGGCTCGACAGCAGTTCGACATCTGATGCCGGGAAGGTCTTTGTCACGACGACGAGCAGGACGTCATCGCGCCGATCCGCGGCGGCACGCGCCTGCGCAACGCGCTGCTGCACCGCAGTCAGTGCCTGCGCCAGTTCATCGGCCCGTGTCGGATTCTCGGTCATGGCGTCATTGTTCCTCGTCGGACGATTCCCATGCCCTGCCGACCAGTCACTCCGTCTCGACGATGGGAGAACAGTCGAGCATCCTCAGCCGTGCACGAACCCACGGACACGATCGCCGAGTCCGGCACCGACCACTGCCGCAGGACTACGCGCACAGCCGACCTGACGTCGATCCCCGGCTGGCCGTCAGGGCAGGTCATGACGGCCGCCTCAGCGACCTCTCGATCACAGACGTCTCGAACCTCGGCAGCCCGCTCGCCGGGAACCGGGTAGCACGCACCGCAGATGGCTGGTCCGAGAACGATGCCCGACGGTCGGACTCCCGCTTCCTGGAGTCGCCTCAGGGTGGCACCGACCACGTCGACCACGAGCCCCCGCCATCCGCAGTGGATGACGCCTACCGAAGCATCGTCATCCCCGGCGATCCCGATGGTCAGGCAATCGGCCCCCAACGCCACCAGCCCGACCTCGGGCATCGAGGTGGTCAGGGCATCCCCCACCGGATCGGTGCCTGCGGCCAGGACCGAGTCGTCCACATCGACGACCCCGGCTCCGTGGACCGCGGACATGACCACGAGATCGTCAACCCCGAGCGACTGCTCCAGCAACGCGCGATTCCGGTGGACGGCACGGTCGTCGTCGCCGACGTGGGCGGCGAGGTTGAAGGACGAGTAGGGCCCGGTGCTTGCTCCCCCCGTACGACCGGTGGCCGCCCAGAAGACTGGACGGCCACCAGGAGTGGAGGGAGCGATCTCACCCACGGGGTGATCCGCCACCTTCCCTACTTCAGGAAGTCGGGGATGTCGAGATCGTCATCGGAATCGTCGAAGGCGATGGTGCGCGTGGGCCCGGACGGTGCCACAACCGACGGAACCTCACCCGTGTCGCCGTCCCTGAGTCGGCCGGTGGCACCAGCACTCGCTGTCACCTTCTTGGTCGGCGGCTCGCCGCCGTCGAAGCCCGCTGCGATCACGGTCACACGCACCTCGTCGCCGAGGGTGTCGTCGATCACGGCCCCGAAGATGATGTTGGCATCCGGATGCGCCGCGTCGGCTACCAGACGTGCCGCCTCGTTGATCTCGAAGAGCCCGAGGTCACTGCCGCCGGAGACCGACAGCAGCACGCCGTGGGCACCATCGATGCCGGCCTCCAGAAGGGGGCTGGAGATGGCCTTCTCGGCAGCCTCCACCGCACGATCCTCGCCGCGCGCGGAACCGATGCCCATGAGAGCCGAGCCTGCGGAGTGCATGACGCTCTTCACATCTGCGAAGTCGAGGTTGATGAGTCCGGGGGTGGTGATCAGGTCGGTGATGCCGGAGACGCCCTGAAGCAGGACGTGGTCGGCCTGGCGGAAGGCATCGATGACGCTGATGTTGCGGTCGGCCAGGGACAGCAGGCGATCATTCGGAATGACGATCAGGGTGTCGACCTCGCTGCGCAGCGAGTCCACGCCGGCCTCGGCCTGGGACTGGCGACGCCGGCCCTCGAAACCGAACGGGCGGGTGACGACGCCGATGGTGAGGGCGCCCAGGGAACGTGCCACTCGGGCGACGACTGGGGCGCCGCCGGTGCCGGTGCCGCCTCCCTCACCTGCGGTCACGAAGACCATGTCGGCTCCCTTGAGGACCTCCTCGATCTCCTCGAGGTGATCCTCGGCCGCCTTCTTGCCCACCTCGGGATTTGCGCCAGCGCCCAGACCGCGAGTGAGCTCCCGACCGATGTCGAGCTTGACGTCCGCGTCGCTCATCAAGAGCGCCTGGGCGTCCGTGTTGATGGCGATGAACTCCACGCCCTTGAGTCCGACCTCGATCATCCGGTTGACAGCATTCACGCCGCCGCCACCGATGCCGACGACCTTGATCACTGCCAAGTAGTTCTGTGGAGCCGCCACGGCTACCCGTCCCTTCGCTCGGTGCCACCAGGCCCTTTCACCCGGCAACTTCCTCACCAGCAACCCTCAACCTCAAGATGAGGCTGAAACTTCTCGCGGTCACCAGCGGGCGGGAGGCTAGAACGTGTGACGGGTGTTGCGCAAGGTGAGAGCGTCAATTTCCCGAACCAAAGTCTCGACCTGCACTTGAGGGCGGTCCGGCATCAGACCCGCCTCAGCTGAACTTGAACGTGGTGGGAAGCTCCGGTGCGGACACGTCGTACATGTCGGCCTTGCGACGAAGAAGCACCCGGAGCACCTCGGCCTTCGCCTCGCCGTCCTGGGCACTCCCCCAGCGAACGACGTCACCCGAGCGAAGCGTCAGGTCGATGTCGTCACGCGTCGTCGCGGCCACGATGACCACGCGGTTCAGCAGATCGTCCGGCAGCCCGGTGACGACCTCCATGGCTGCAGCCAGAGCCGGTCCCTGCGCCCGCACCCGAGGCAGCTTTCGCGGGAGTGGATCGCTGGACTCGAAGACCGCCCCACTCCCATCGATGGCGAGAGTGGCCCCCGCGGCCGGGCCCGTCGCCTGCCCGGGGGCTGCTGCTCCTTCGGCGAGAACCGCCATGGCCACCCGTGTCTGCACGGCCAGCACGACCTCGCTGGGCCACCCTCGCCGCACCTCCGCCGCCGCAACCCAGGGGAGCTCGCGCACGGCCCGCTCCGCCGCCGCCGTGTCGATTCGAGCGAGCGGAACCCCTGTAGGCACCGCAGCGGCAGCAAGCACCTCCTGCGCCCGAGCACCCTCCATGCCCACGACCCGCACCTCACGGACCTCGAGCACGGGGGAGAACCAGACCAGCCAGACTGCGGCGATCACGATGAGGGCCACCCCGGCGAAGATGGCCAGCCGGATCCGACGGCGGCGACGCGGTCCGGGGTCGACAGCATCCACACGCCGGGGGCGAGCCTTCATCGTGGCTGTCATGCGCGTGGCTCCCGCGATCGGAGCCGGTCCAGTACCTCCATGCCGATCATGCCGATATCACCCGCGCCCAGCGTCATGATGATGTCGCCCGGCGCTGCCCGATCCACCAGATGGGCAGCCACCGCCGACCAGGATGGCTCAAAGACCACATGTGCCGGATCCAGGGGAACATGAGCGGCCATCGTCTGGCCGCTCGCTCCCGGGATCGGATCCTCCCCTGGCGCAAAGACCTCGAGAACGACCACCTCGTCGGCCAGGCCGAGAGCCTCGCCGAACTCCCGAACGAACATCGACGTCCGGTAGTAGTGGTGCGCCTGGAAGGCCACCACCAGACGACCGTCGCCCACCACCTCGCGTGCGGCACGCAGCGTGGCCTCGATCTCCGTCGGGTGGTGCGCGTAGTCGTCATACACGCGCACGTCTGCAGCGGAACCCTTGTAGTCAAAACGGCGACGCGTACCACTGAACGACTCAAGACCCTCACGCACGCCTGCCGCGGGAAGTCCGAGCCCGAGAGCGCAGACAAATGCAGCAGGAGCGTTCAAGGCGTTATGACGACCGGGCACCTGCAGGGAGATCTCCCCCAGCCGTACTCCGTTGTGCACGGTGTCGAAGCACCATCCGCCCCCGACGAGCCGTGCATCGGCGAGCCGGTAGTCGGCAGCATGACTCTCCCCATACGTCCGGACGTCGACCCCGGCCTCTGCCGCACGCATGGCCAGTCGTGCCCCGCCGGGATCATCGACACACACGACCAGGAATCCACCACGATCACGGATCCCGAGGGCGAAGTTCGTGAAGGCTCCCTCGATGGCGTCGAACGTTCCCCAGTGGTCCAGATGGTCAGGCTCGACATTCGTCACGATGCCGGCGATGGGCGAGAGAACCAGGAATGCTCCGTCGCTCTCATCCGCTTCCACGACGAAGGTGTCGCCCGATCCCAGATGCGCGTTGGAACCGGACTCGTTGAGCTCGCTGCCGATGGCGAAGGAGGGATCGACGCCGCAGTGCTGAAGAGCCACCGTCAGCATGGATGTTGTCGTGGTCTTGCCATGGGTTCCTGCGACCGCCACTCCCCTGCTGCCCGCCATGACAGCAGCGAGTGCCTCCGCCCGGCTGAGTTCTCGGATACCCCGCTCACGAGCCGCGGCCCGCTCCACGTTCGATTCCGGGATGGCTGTGGAGAACACCAGCGCATCGATGCCGTCGACCAACGATGCATCGTGGCCCACTCGGGCATCCACGCCGATCGCCCGGAGCGCCTGGAGGCGTCGGGAGTCCTTCGCATCGGAACCGGTGACCGTGACTCCCTGTCCAGCCATGATTCGAGCGATACCGGACATGCCGGCACCGCCAACGCCGACGATATGAACGCGTTCAAGCCCGGTGTGATTCGTCCCCGTGGACGCGTCCAGCATGGTCATCCTCCTGATGCAGCCCGCAGCACGGCGTCAGCCAACTGCTCGTCAGCGTCCCGGACACCGTGCCGGGCGGCCGCCTCACTCATGCCCGACAGCCGCGCTTCATCGTGCATCACGAGCACAGCATTATCGGCGAGCCACTCCGCAGTGAGGTCGGCATCATCGACGAGAAGGCCGCCCCCCGCCGACACGACCGGCATCGCATTCAATCGCTGCTCGCCGTTCCCGATGGGCAGGGGCACGTAGACGGCGGGCAGTCCCACCGCCGCAAGCTCGGCGCAGGTCATCGCACCCGCGCGGGTCACAGCGAGATCGGCGGCGGCATAGGCCAGATCCATGCGCTCGATGAATGCCTGCGGCCGGTAGCCAGTCTCCGGGGACGGCGGTTCATTGCGAGAGCCATAGGCGTGGAGCACCTCGATATCTGCTGCGCGAAGAACCGGGAGAGCACCCTCGACCGCCGCGTTGAGCCGCTGGGCGCCCTGCGATCCACCGAAGACGAGCAGGACACTGCCGCTCTCGCTGAGCCCGAACGTGCGCCGGGCCTCGGTGCGCGACGCCGCCCGATCAAGGTGGGCGATGGACGAGCGCAGCGGAAGGGCCATCGGTGCCGACCCGGGCATCGCATCTGGGAAGGACGAGTAGACGTCGGTCGCGAATCGGGCTCCGAGGCGGTTGGCCCAGCCTGGCCGAGCATTCGCCTCGTGGATGACGAGGGGAAGGTGTTCTCTGCGGGCTGCCAGGTAGGCGGGAACCGCGGCGTACCCACCGAAGCCCACCACCACGTCGACGGCGCGTTCTCGGAGGATGCGGGATGTCTCACGGACCGAACGCCTAAGGCGTGAGGGAAGCGCAACGAGATCGCGTCCGGGCCGACGCGGCATGGGGACACTCGGCACAGTCACGAGCTCGTAGCCTCGAGCGGGAACAAGAGTGGACTCGAGTCCCCGCTCGCCGCCCAGGACAGTGATGGCGATAGACGGAACCTTGCGACGAAGAGCGTCGGCGACGTTGAGAGCAGGCTCGACGTGGCCGGCCGTCCCACCCGCTGCGAGTAGGACGTGCATGTCAGCGCCGCCGCAAGGACTGTGCTGTGCTGCGGCGTCGAAGTGCACGCCTTGTGTCAGGTTCCGCCTTGGCGAATGCCATCAGCATGCCGAGGGCGGCCAAGGTCGGGATGAGGGAGGAACCGCCATACGACACCAGGGGCAACGGCACTCCCGTGATCGGGAGCAGCCCGAGGACACCACCGATATTGATGACGGCCTGAACGACGATCCATGACCCCACACCGGCGGCCGCAAGGCGAACGAACGGGTCACGCGTGTTGCGCGACAGCCGGAAGACGGCGAAGGCGAGGACGGCGAACAGCACCAGCACCGAGAGAGTGCCGAACAGTCCGAGCTCCTCGCCGATCACCGGAAAGATGAAGTCGGTGTGCGCCTCGGGCAGAGACCCCCACTTCTCACGACTGGCGCCCAGACCCACGCCCCAGAAGCCGCCCGTGCCGAGCGCGTACTGACCCTGGCTCACCTGCCAGCCGAACCCGAGTCGGTCCGCATCCGGGTCCAGCCACGACGTGAAGCGCTGCATCCGGTAGGGCGCGGCCAGGGTGATGAGGATCAGGCCGACCACGCCAGCGCCGGCCAGTACGCCGAAGAGGCGCAGCGGAGCTCCAGCGGCGAACAGCATGCCGACCGTGATGGCCGCGAGCATGAGCATGTTGCCGAAATCGCCCTCGAGCAGGACGAGCACCATCATCGCCACCGCCACCGGCAGCAACGGAATGAGGAACGTCCTCCAGTCGGGCACCTCGCGTCCGTGCCGGGACAGCAGCGTGGCGCCCCAGACGACAAGGGAGAACTTCGCGAACTCCGAGGGCTGCAGGCGGAAGGGCCCGAAGATCTCGATCCAGTTCCGCTGGCCCGCGACCTCGACGCCGATCACGAGAACGGCAAAAAGGAGCAGGAAGGCCACACCGATGACCGGCCAGGCGATACCCCGCCAGAACTGCGGCGATGTGCGCGAGGCGAAGAACATCCCGATCACGCCCAGCACCGCGAACATGGCCTGCCGCTGGGCCAGCGTGTAGGCCGACCCGAATACCCGGAAGCTCTCGATGCTGGAGGCGGACAGCACCATGATCAGCCCGAGGACGAGCAGCAGCATGGTGGCGCCGAGGAGAAGGTAGTAGGTGCTCAGCGGATGGTTCAGCAGGGCACGCACCCGGCTGTGCGGCGTCTGCCCGGCATCGGCCTCACCACGGGCGTCCGTCTGGCTCACGCGACGCCCGAGGCCGGCGGGACGAATCCCGGCAGGGACGCGACGGCGTCAGCGAACTGCTGGCCACGATCGCTGTAGTCGCGGAACATGTCCCACGAGGCGCACCCGGGCGCCAGGAGAACAGTGTCGCCGGGCACGGCAAGCGACATCGCCGCTCGAACCGCCTCCACCATGGCTCCAGTCTCCGTCGTGGCCACGTCGATGACGGGCACATCTGGGGCGTGTCGCGACAGTGCGTCCGAGATCACCCGCCGATCGACTCCAAGGAGCACGACACCCCGAAGCTGCTGCGCAGCCGAGACGACGAGGTCGTCGAACTCCTGACCCTTGGCCATTCCCCCGGCGATCCACACGATGGAGTCGTACGCGGACAGACTCGTGCGAGCTGCGTGCGCGTTCGTGGCCTTCGAGTCGTCGACGAAGACGACACCGTCGACGGTCCCGGCGTTCGCGATGCGATGCTCGGCCGGCTCGAAGGCACGAAGACCTTCACGTACGGCCGAGGGAGGGACGCCAAACGCCCGGGCCAGTGCTGCGGCCGCAAGCGCGTTGGCCACATTGTGCGGCGCGAACGGATGGACGTCGTGCACGGAGGCAAGTTCCTGGGCAGCATCCGCACGGTCCTCCACGAACGCACGGTCGACGAGGAGGTCGTCGACGACACCGACCATCGACAGGCCCGGCACACCCAATGTGAAGCCAATGGCCCTGCAGCCCTCGATCACATCCGCGTCCTCGACCATGCGCAGCGTGCGTGCATCCTGGACGTTGTAGACGACAGCCTCCTGCGTTCGCTCATAGATGCCCGACTTCGCTGCGACGTAGGCGTCGAAGGATCCGAAGTGGTCGATGTGATCGTCGGCGATGTTCAGGCACACGGACGCCACCGGGCTCACCGACGCGACGAACGGGAGCTGCGGAGCACCCACCTCGATGGCAATCACGTCCATCCGCTCATGCATCACGACGTCGACAAGGGACGTGCCGATGTTCCCCGCAGCGCACGTGCGATAGCCCGCCGCACCCAGGATGGACTCCAGCATCAGAGTCGTCGTCGTCTTGCCGTTCGTCCCCGTCACGCACAGCCATGCGGCAGCCGTCTCGGGGTCGCGAAGACGCCACGCGAGCTCAAGCTCCCCCCACACGGGGATGCCCGACTGCACTGCATCGACGATGATCGGGCTCGAGGGGCGAAGTCCGGGCGACACGACGAGCAGATCAGTCCCGTCGGGGACGCCGCCGTCGTAGCCGAGAAGGACTGTCGCCTCCAGCGTGCGCAGTATCTCCGCCTTCTCACGCTGTCGCTCACCATCACCTGCGTCGACAACCGTGATCCGAGCACCCAGCTGCATCAGCGCATCGGCGCAGGCGAAGCCGGCGACCCCGATTCCCGCGACCGTCACCGACCACCGACTCCAGTCGGACTCACGCGTCAGGAGACCGATCTCCCCCGATGTCACGATCGGACCCACTCGGCGTAGAAGAGGGCGAGGCCCGCTCCGATGAACAGGCCCTGGATGATCCAGAAACGCACCACGATCTGGATCTCCGGCCACCCCAGCATCTCGAAGTGGTGATGCAGCGGAGCCATGCGGAACACCCGCCGACCGGTGAGCTTGAAGGAGCCCACCTGCAGGATCACCGAGACGGAGATGATCAGGAAGAGCCCGGCCATGAAGGGGAGCAGCAGTTCCGTGCGGGTGAAGATCGCGAGTCCGGCGATGCCGCCGCCCAGGGCCAGCGAGCCCGTGTCCCCCATGAAGATTCGAGCCGGGGACGTGTTCCACCAGAGGAATCCGAACGTGGCTCCTGCCCCTGCGGCTGCGACGATCGCCAGGTCGAGGGGGTTCGCGGTGGTGTAGCAGAACGACGTCTGCTCGAAGAAGCAGCTCTGGCCGTACTGCCAGATGCTGACCAGCACATAGGCGAGGAAGGACGCGAAGGCGGCCCCGGTCGCGAGCCCGTCGAGGCCATCGGTGAGGTTGACCCCATTCGTGGTGGCCGTGATCAGGAACCACACCCACAGGACGAACAGGCCCATGGGCAGGACCAGGGGCGTGTCCCGGAGGAAGGAGACGGCCATGCTCGCCGGGGTCTCCCCCATCTCGTTGGGGAACATCACCGAGAGGAAGGCGAACGAGATGGCGACCGCTGCCTGTCCGATCAGCTTCGTCCTGGCTCGCAGACCCGTGCTGCGCTGCTTGAAGATCTTCAGATAGTCGTCAGCGACCCCGACGAGCCCCAGGCCCACCATCAAGTAGAGGATCAGGAGTCCCGAGGCCGTCAGCGGGCGCCACGTGACCAGGTGGGTGATCAGGTAGCCGGCAAGGACTCCGACGATGATGGCGACCCCGCCCATGGACGGTGTGCCCCGCTTGCCCTCGTGGTCGGGGTAGGCCTCATTCTCCGTCGAAACCCGAATGGCCTGGGCATAACCGTGGCGGGCCAGAAGGGCAATGAGCAACGGCGTGCCGACCATGGCCACGACGGCGGCGATGGCCATCGAAATGACGACGAGCCTCATGCCGGGTCCTCCGGATGCTCACCGTCGGGCTCGGCGGCGAGAAGGGCCTCGGCGACGCGTTCCAGACCGATCGCTCGGGAGGCCTTGACGAGCACGAGATCTCCGCTCGTGACGTTCTCCTCGAGAAGCGCAATCGCGGCCTCGATATCAGGCACGTGGATGGACTCCTCACCCCAGGAGCCCTCGCTGCTGGCACCCAGATGCATCACCCGGGTGCCCTCACCGACGCAGACGAGACGGGAGATGTCGAGCCGAACGGCGAGACGGCCGATCCCGTCGTGCTCCTCGACGCTCGCATCGCCGAGTTCCCGCATCTCGCCCAGTACCGCCCAGGTCCGGCGGCCGGCCGCCATGGCAGCAAGGGACTTGAGCGCCGCCCGCATGGACTCCGGATTGGCGTTGTAGGCGTCATTGATCACGGTCACGCCCTGCGAGGACTCGCGGATCTCCATCCGCCACCGATTGTCGATCTCCGCGGCGCGTAGAGCGTCCGCGATCTGCTCGATGGACAGTCCGGCGATCTGTCCGACGGTGGCAGCAGCCAAGGCGTTCGATACGTAGTGCTCACCACTGAGCTGAAGCGATATCGGCGCTGCACCGGCATCGCCCTGCAGTGTGAGGGTGAAGGACGGACGGGCCCGGTCGTCGATCCGAACATCCGTTGCGCGCACGTCGGAGGACGACGACTCACCGAACGTGACCACCCGGGCCGGTGTCACCTCGCTCATCGCGCGCACCAGCGGATCGTCACCGTTCAGGACAGCGACACCGGAAGGGGACAGAGCCCGAACCAGTTCGGACTTCGCGCGGGCGATCGCCTCACGGGAACCGAGGAGGCCGAGGTGAGCTGAGCCCACGTTCAGGACGACGCCGATGTCCGGTGAGGCGCATTCGGCCAGGTAGGAGATGTGCCCCTCGCCGCGCATGCCCATCTCGAGCACGAGGAACCGTGTCGTCTCGTCGGCCGTGAGAATCGTCAGCGGGAGGCCGACCTCGGTGTTGAAGGATCCCCGAGGACTCACCGTGGGGGCCGAGGACGACAGCACCCGGGCGATCAGATCCTTGGTGCTCGTCTTCCCGCTCGAGCCCGTGACCCCGACGACACGTGCCTGCAGCCGCTCCCGTCTGTACCAGGCGGCCAGCCGCCCCAGGGCCAGAACCGGGTCATCGACCACAACGCATGGCATCGGTACGCCGTCGTCGTCATTCAGCGGCCTGGCGCTGAGAACGAGGACGGCACCCGCGGCAAGGCAGGAGCCGGCGTAATCGTGTCCGTCCACCCTCTCCCCCGCGACGGCCACGAAGAGGGAGCCTGGGACCGTCTCACGGGAGTCAGCGACGACCGAAGTCACGACGGGTGCTGCCGCATCAGAGACGCCGAAGAGACTCCCACCGACGGCATCGGCGATCTCCTGGGGGCTGAGGGGGATCATGCGCCCCAGCGCCCGGTGAGGGCAGCGGTCAGAATGGCGGCATCGTCGAACGGAGTCCGCACTCCCGCCACCTCCTGATACTGCTCGTGTCCCTTGCCCAGGACGATCACGGTGTCGCCGGCCTCGGCCATCCCGACCGCAACGCTAATGGCTGACGCCCGATCCGCTTGGTCTATCACGTCGGTGTCATCGCGCGCCGCGCGCAATGCACCCGATCGCACTGCAGCTCGGATGGCCGACGGCTCCTCCGAACGAGGATTGTCGTCGGTGATGACGACGACGTCCGCCCAGCGCGCAGCAATCTCGCCCATCAGCGGCCTCTTGCCCGCATCACGGTCGCCACCGGCCCCGAGGACTGCGATCACCCGCCCCTGCGCCCCGGCTCTGACCGCCTCGAGCACTCGCCCAACAGCATCCGGCGTGTGCGCGTAGTCCACGATGCCGACGACGTCGGCGCCTCCGGCACGATCAGGGTGACGACCCACGACCTGAGTCCTTCCCGGAACGATCACATCTGCTATCCCTCTGGCCGCGGCATCCGCTGGCGTTCCGCAGACCCGGAGCATTCCGAACGCGCACAGCGCATTGGCCACGTTGTAGGAGCCGGGCAAGGGGACGTGAAGAGACACTCGTTCACCGCTCGGTCCGGCGATGACGACGTCCGAGCCAGTGGCAGTGGGTCGCACGTCGACCGCGTGCCAATCCGCGGATGAGTCGTGGATCGACCAGGTGTAGACGGGAATGCTCGCCTCCTGGGCCAGGCGCACGCCGAAGGGGTCATCGATGCCGACGACTCCCAGCGCGGCATGAGCGTTCGTGAACAGCCGCGCCTTCGCCTGGAAGTAGGACTCCATGTCACCGTGATAGTCGAGGTGCTCCTGAGTCAGCTGGGTGAATCCGACGACGTCGAACCGGAAGCCATCCACGCGACCTTCCACGACTGCGATGGAGCTGACTTCCATGGCAACCACCTGGATTCGCGCATCGCGCATCCGTGCGAGCGTCGCCTGGAGGTCGGGCGCCTCCGGAGTGGTCCGAACGCCCGAGACCTGCAGGTCGCCCACCCGCACACCCACGGTCCCGATCGAGCCCGTGAGACGGCCCGCCTCCCTGAGCCCTGACTCGACCATGGCCGTCACGGTCGTCTTCCCGTTGGTTCCCGTGACTCCGACGAGCTGGAGATCGCGTGCCGGCCATCGATAGGCCGCGGCGGCCAGCAGTCCGGCCACGGCACGAGGGTCCTCCACCTGGAGGACCGGAACTCCCATGTTCCGACTCATGGCAGCACCCTCTGGGTCCGTAACGACGGCCACCGCGCCCGCCTCGATCGCCGCGGCAGCGAATCGAGCGCCGTGCGTCACGCGACCGGGCAACGCAAGATAGAGGTCACCTGAGCGAACGGTCCGCGAGTTCAGGGATGCGCCGGAGATCAGCGGGCCGTCCCCCTCGACCTGCGAGGCCAGATCAGGGATCACCGCGCACACCTCGCGCAGCGACAAGCCCGGCACGTCGGCCCCGGCACTGTTCGCCATGGAGGTCATCCTCCCAGAGGCAGTCGAGACGCCTTGGCTCCCGTGGGAGGAATCTGCCGAGCCTGCAACGCATAGGTCATCACGCGCTTGAACACCGGGCCGCCGAGCTGACCTCCGTAGCGGCCCACGCGCGGGTTGTTGATGAAGACGCCGACGACGAGGTCGGGGTCGTCGACCGGCGCCATGCCGATGAACGAGGCCACGACACCGCGGTAGCAGCCGCAGTCCGCGTTGAACGCCTGGGCCGTGCCGGTCTTGCCGCCCACGCGATAGCCGGGAATGCCGGCATTCGGTGCCGTGCCTCCCGGTCCGACCACCGCCTCCAGCATGGCGCGCACCTGACTGGCCGCCTCCGGCGACACGACGCGGGTCGGCTTCGCCACGTCCGGGGTCTCCACGGTGCCGTCATCATGGACGAGCGCATCCACGAGCCGCGGCTGCACTCGAACACCATCGTTGGCGATCGTCGCGAAGACACCGGCCGCCTGAACCGCATTCACACTGAAGCCCTGCCCGAAGGCGATGGTGGGCATCGACGTCGGCGACCACTGGTCATACGGCGGGACATACCCGCTGGCCTCGCCGGGGAAGCCCAGTCCAGTCTTCTCGCCCATCCCGAACTTCTTCAGGTACTTGGCGAGCTTCTTGCCGCCGATGCGCTCCGACGCGAGGATCGTGCCGATGTTGCTCGACTTCGCCATGATCCCGGCAAGCGTCAGGTTCAGCGTTCCATGAGGCGTGTGGTCGTTGAAGTCCTCGCCTCCGCGCATGAGCACCGGGGGGATCTTGAACCACGAGTAGGGGTTGGCCTTCCCCTCGTTGACCACGGCGGCGAGAGTCATCAGCTTGGCCGTGGAGCCGGGCTCGAAGACGCTGGTCAGGGCGCGGTTGCCCAGGTCCTTGGCGTCTGTCGCACCGGGGTCGTTCGAATCGAAGGTGGGCGCGGTGGCCAGTGCGAGGATGTCGCCGGTGTGCGGGTCCATCACCACGATCGTGCCATCGTCGGCGCGCGCCTTCTTCACCTGCTTGGCGATCTCAGCCTGAGCCACGTACTGGATGTCGCGATCAATCGTGAGCCGGATGTCGGTTCCGGGCTGCGCATCGGTGCGCGATTGGGCGCCCGTAGGGATTGCGCCGCCGCCCGGGCCTCGCTCGTACGACATCTCCCCCGGAGTGCCCGTCAGCAGCTCCTCGTACGCGTACTCCATGCCCCCCAGCCCTGCACCCTCGTCACCCACGAAGCCCACGACGTTGGCGGCCAGATCCCCCGCGGGGTAGACGCGACGCGACGCCGGCTCGCTGAAGACCCCCGGCAGACGCAGCTCTGAAATGCGGTCCCATGTCTCAGGGGTCAGCGCCTTGGCCAGGTAGATGAACCGACGGTCACCCGTCAGGCGAGCAGTGAGGACGTCCGTGTCAGAACCGAGGATGGGGGCAAGCTGAGCGGCCACGGCAGCGGGGTCGGTCACCATCGTCTGATCGGCTGTCAGGTTCCGCGCTTCAACGGTGACCGCGAGGGGTTCGCCCGCACCGTCGAGGATGGCGCCGCGCTGCGCGGGGAGTTCCAGTACCCGCAAGCGCTGATCCATGGCCTCACCCGCCAGAGTCTCACCGCGCACAGCCTGGAGCTCCACCAGACGTCCGGCGAATATCGTCAGCGCCACAGCAGTGACCAGGAGCAGAATCGTGCCGCGCTTGCGGGGATCGGCCAGATGCAGGCCGCGATTGGGCACGCGCCGACCGTATCCGCCCGACCCACCACCCCGGGGTCGTGGCGCCGATCGGCGTGGCGCACCACTGGGCCGGGGTCGGGTGGGAGCGGGGCTCACGGGACCGGGACCGCCACGAGTCCTGCATCGCCCGAGGCCAGATCCCTCGTCACGTCGAGGACGGTGGCGTCCTCCCAGAGGTTGTTCTCGGCGTTCGGGTTCTTTGCCTTCTTTGCCGCACTGGCCTTGGCCTCATTCTTCGCCGCCTGTGCCGCTGCGGCGTCCATGGCTGCAGGATCCTGGTCCGCCGCCGCTGCAGGGAGGCCGGCGAGACCGTTGTCCACGCCTTCAGCCACCGTGGCATCGGCGGGCGTGAGCAGTCGCGGCATCGTGGAGCGCGTTCCCGGGGCAGGCTTGGGCTTGCCCCGGACCTTGCCCGTCGTCAGATCGAGGAAGACCGGATTCTCGCTCGGCACCATGCCCAGATCCCTTGCGCGCTGCTCGAGGGCCTCGGGTGCCGCCACGGCGGCCACGACCTGGGCCAGCGCCTCCTCCTGCTGCACCAGCACCGTCTGCTCGGACTTGAGCTCGCTGATCGTGAACGCGCCCTGGGCCAGGGACGTGTTGATCAGCAGGATCGCGAGCATTCCGATGCTCAGCACACTCGTGATGACGACGGCGAAGACTCCACGACTCGCTCGCTCGGGACGCAGCGGAGACACCATCCGCAGATGAGGTCGAGCAATGCGGTGGCTTCGGGCGCCCCGGGTGACGTACTCAGTGCCCGCGGAATTGCCCACGCCGGCTTCGCCATCGACCGCGGGAGTGGGTGCGTCAACCTGCTGCTTGCGCGCTGCCGAGCTCATGCCGCCACCGCCAGCTTCTCGGCTGCCCTGACCCGCACGGACGCCGATCGCGGGTTCTCCTCGATCTCCGCCTCATCAGCGACATCCGCGCCACGGGTGAGCAGGCGCAGCCACGGCTGGCGATCAGCCGGGATCACTGGGAGACCGACAGGCACGTTCGGGCGAGCACCCTCCGCCAGCACTCGCTTGACGATCCGGTCCTCGAGGGACTGGTAGGACATCACGACGATCCGACCCCCCACGGCCAGAGCGGACAGCGCCCGGGGGATGGCGCGCGTGAGCACGTCGAGTTCGGCGTTGACCTCGATGCGAAGGGCCTGGAACGTGCGCTTGGCCGGATTGCCTCCGGTTCGTCGAGCGGCTGCTGGAATGCAATCGCGAACGAGGTCGACGAGACGCGCAGAGTTCGTGAACGGCTGCACCTTGCGCTCTACGACGATGCGAGCCGCGATTCGATTGGCAAATCGCTCCTCGCCGTACTGTCGGAGAATCCGCGCCAGATCGGCCGCGGCATAGGTGTTCAGGATGTCGGCCGCGGTCTGACCGGTGGTCGAATCCATGCGCATGTCGAGCGGCGCGTCCTTGGAATAGGCGAAACCGCGCTCGGTCTCGTCGAGCTGCATCGATGAGACGCCGAGGTCGAAGAGGATGCCCTGCACACTGGAGAGTCCAAGGTCGGCCAGCACCTCAGGCAGTTCGTCGTAGACCGCGTGCACCAGCGTCACGCGGGACCCGAAGTCAGCCAGCCGCGCCCCCGAGAGGCGCAGCGCCTGCTGGTCGCGATCCAACCCGACGAGACGCATCTCGGGGAATCGGATCAGGGCCTGCTCCGCGTGGCCGCCGAGCCCCAGCGTCGCATCGACGAGAACCGCGCCGGGCTCTTCGAGCGCCGGAGCGAGCAGGGCCAGCACCCGATCACACAGGACGGGAATGTGACGCGGCTCGGTCATGGTCAGCCCCACACGTCGACGAGGGACGCGACCAGCACGAGAACGCCCGACGTGAGGACTGCCGCCGCGCCGAGGATGCCGGTGGAGCGCAGCGTCGAACGCAACGGCTGGCCGTGCGGCGTCAGGCTGCTCATGCTCTCCCCCTCATCAGGTTCGCGGTCGGGATGGGTGGTGCCGGTGGTCATCGTGGTGGCGGCGGGTGCCGCACGACTCGTGCGTGGTCTGGTGGAGGGACTGCATGTCGATCGGTGTCCGTGTCGATCAGGTCCCCGCCCGCTGTTACCAGCGGACCCTGGCGCGGGGGAAGTCGCGTCAGGATGGACGAGGAGCGGGAGGAGACCTCACCGCACGGTCGCCGTCTAGATCCCGGGCAGCACCTCCTCGGCGAGGCCGGAGAACGACTCCTCCTGGGTGGCCAGATACGTCTCCCATGCCTGCGCATCCCAGATCTCGGCGGTGGTGTTCTTGCCGACCACGACGACGTCCCGATCGAGACCGGCGTAGTCGCGCAGGGCGGGCGGCACCGTGATGCGGCCCTGACGGTCGGGGATCTCATCCGAGGCGCCGGAGAAGAGCACGCGCTGGTACGCCTGGACCTTCGGGTTGGATCGCGAGGCCTCGTTCAGGCGCTCCGCATAGGTCGCGAACTCGGCCGCCGGCCACACGACGATGGAGCGATCCTGCCCCTTGGTGAGCACGAGGCCTCCGGCGAATCCCTCACGGAACTTGGCCGGGAGCACGAGTCGACCCTTGTCATCGAGCTTGGGGCTGTGGGTGCCGAGGAAGCCAAGAAACATCTGTCTCTCCTCCCCGTCCTGCCCCATAGATCACCCTGGTCTCTCCAGATGACGCCACTGTACTCCACTTTCCTCCACCGTCAACCACTTATCCCCATGGATTTCGCTCCGCTCCTCCACCGCGAATCCCGAGAGCCAGCGGCGGCGGCCTCACCTCCGCGCGTCCGGCCTCGCCTGCTCCCTTCGGCCCGCATCCCGGCATACCCTTCCCACGTGACCGAGGACCTCAGCCGACCCGATCGGCATTCGACGCCCGGGCGACGTGCTGCCCTGGCCACTGCCGGCCTGGTGGCGGGAGCCCTCCTGACCGCCTCGTGTGCGGGATCCGGGGCGACGAATGCCGGTGACCGGTCACCCTCCGTCTCCACCACGGCCACGGCGAGCGCCACCCCAAGCACTGCGCCGACACCGACACCGACACCCACGCCCACGCCGACACCCACACCCACACCGGCCTGGACGTCGCCGTTGACCGGTATGGAGGGCGAGGAGCCGCAGCCGGTGCTCGTGGTCAAGCTGGACAACACGCGCAACGCGCAGCCGCACGCAGGCCTCACCCAGGCGGATGTCGTGTACGTGGAGGAGGTGGAGTACGGGATCACCCGTCTGGCTGCAGTGTTCTCCAGCTCCGTCCCCGAGCGGATCGGTCCGGTGCGATCAGCCCGCATCACCGACATCGACCTGCTGGCGCAGTACCGCCGGCCCGCTTTCGCGTATTCCGGCGCACAGCGCAAGATGTTCCCGGTGCTCGACGCAGCAGCCTTCCGCGACGTCTCGCCACGCCGCGGGGGCGAGGGGTACAGCCGAGATGGTGGACGGCGGGCGCCGTACAACTACTTCATCGACGGCCAGGTGGCACTCACCCGTGCCCCCAAGGCAAGCGTCTCGCGTGACATCGGATTCGTCTTCGACGAGGAGGTGCCCCCCGGCGGGCGGGTCGCAACCACCGCCGACATGCGCTGGGGCTACGCATCCGCCGACTTCGCCTACAAGCCAAAGCGCGGTACCTACGCCGTCGGCCTCAACGACGTGCGAGCCGGGGCCGAGGAGAGCAAGGCCGGGCAGCAGGCGTCGACCGTCGTCATCCAGTACGTCACCCAGAAGCCCTCACGCTTCAACGACAAGGGCGGCGGCAACACCCCTCACGCGGACACGATCGGCGAGGGACGCGCGATCGTCCTTCGCGATGGCTTGGGCTGGAAGGTGAACTGGAGCCGCCCCTCTGCCGAGGACGGAACGACGTTCACCCGGAATGACGGGGAAGCGATGACGTTCAAGCCAGGCCAGGTGTGGGTGGTGCTCCTGGACAAGAGCCGCAAGGCCGACGTCGAGCCGTGGACCTGGCCGGCAACCGAGACGGCGATGGCATCGCCGACCCTCGGGTCGACGATGCCATCGGCAACATCGTCAGCGACACCTACTACTGCTGCCCAGTGACACAGGTTCCGTCCTGTGCGTTGACGCTCCGATCCTGCTGAACCCCCGCCGATCGGTGCTGCATCTGCGGACCGCGGGAGCCACGGCCTGCCCCGTCACCGCGGCCGTTCTGCTGTGATCCACGACCACCGCGGGCACTCTGCTGACCGGATCCGTCACCGGTCGACGCGCCCGCGTCCGCGAGACGCGTGAACGCGTCGAGGTGCCTCTCGGAACCTGCCATCAGGCTGTCCAGGACTCGCGTGACGTCTGCCGGGTGATCGTTGGCCAGAGCCTCCTCGAGGTCGGCGATATCCAGCTTCTCGATGGTGATGCCGACCTGGGCTGCCGCTGCCAGTGAGACCGAGCCCTCCTTGACGAGCGAGTCGTACAGGGCCTGAACGGCGGGGTCGTCGAAGACGCCGACCGCATCGCCGACAGTGGGATCGGCAACGCCGTAGGTCGCCATGATGGTGCGGAGGGCATTCCCATGCTGTGCCTCCGCGCGGGAGATGTTGGCGAACGTGCGGACGCCGTAGATGTCACCGAGCGTCACGTAGACATCGTGAGCGAGCTTCTCCTCGGCCACCATCGCCCGGAGCATGTCGGCGGTCTCAGCGGTGCTTGCCGCACTCGCGGGTGACGAGAGCAGGAGACCCATCGGCACGGCCACGGCGACGGTGGCTCCGACTGCTGCGATGCGGCGGGTCAGGGACTGGGTTCGAGTGGCGTTCATGGTGTCCTCCTTGGCTTGATGTGCCGTGTGCACACTCCTGTTCTCCCGCACCGACATACGGGAACCGTGGCGTGACTGTGAAGGAACGGTAAGGGTGACGCCGATTGCACGAATCGGCAGGCACTGCAGGCCTTTGGGCCCGCGTTGGAGGGACTCTGGAGGGACCTAGGTCCGGCCGTCAGGCATCGTCCTCGCGAAGCGCGGCCGGATCGGAGGCACGCAGTTCAATGTCGATCTCAGTCGGGGACGTGATCGTCTTGGGGGCATCCACCCCCATGTCTCTCATCCGACGGGCCTGGCGCATCGCCTGCCGGTCGAAGGAGCCCACGAAGGCGTTGTACCCACGCACCGCTTGGTCGAGACCACGACGCATGCCGTCCAGGTGCTCCGACAACGTGGACAGGCGTGTCAGCATCTCGGCTCCCGCCGCACGGATCTCCTCCGCATTGTCGGCCATCAACTGGCGCTGGTAGCCGAATGCGATCGTGCGGAGCAACGCCAGCATCGACGTGGGGGTTGCCAGGACGACCTTGCGCTCGAAGGTCTTCTCCAGCAGCAGGCCATCCATGTCGAGAGCGGCGGAGAGAAGCGACTCCAGTGGAAGGAACATGACGACGAAGTCAGGGCTGGTCGGGGTGTCCGAGTACCCCTTGGCCGACAGCTCCCGTGCCCGCAGCAGCAGATCTGCCGCGTGCTTGCGCATGAGCTCCTCGCGCAACGCGACATCGCCCGTCGCGCAGGCCTTCCAATAGGCGTCGAAGGGGAACTTGGCATCGACCAGTACCTCGCCGCCACCGGGGAGTCGAACCACGATGTCGGGGCGGGTGGCCGACTCACCGTCCTGACGGGTGCCCTGCCGGGTGAAGTGCACTCCCTCCACCAGACCGGAGTGCTCCAGCAGGCCCTCGAGCTGCATCTCACCCCACTGCCCACGGGTCTGGCCCTTCGCCAGCGCCGAAGCCAGCTGCGTGGTGGCCACCTCCAGCGACTGATACCTCTGCTGGACAGCCGAGATCTGGCTGGTCAACGTCGCCTCGGCGGTCGCTCGGTCGCGGCTCGCGGAATCCGATGCACGCCGAAGGCTCTCGAGGCTCTCGCGGACCGGCGTGAGGAGATCCGCCATGGCCGCACCCGCACTGATCTGGGCGCGCGACGCGTCGACCTCGGCCTGCGCTGCCGCGAGGAGCGTCTCCGCCCGAACCGCACGTTCACGCTCTTGAGACGTCCGACGGGAAGCAGACATCCCAGCCGCCACCGCCCCAAGCACCAGCCCGATCGCCAGACCAACCACCGCCGCCAGCACCCCTGATTCCATACCCCGATGGTGCCGCATCCGACTGACACTTAGGAGGTTCGGCGCGATCCCCACAGCCGGCTCTCCCCTGACATCACCCTCGTGTCATCGGCGGATGCCGGAGCGTGGCAGACTCAACTGCCACTTTGCGCGCGGGGCACGGATGCCGACTCCCCGATCGCGTGAGAGGAGACGGAGGAGAAGTCATGGATGCAGTCGCCGAGGAACAGCGCTTCCTCGACGACGCCTACCTTCGCCTGGCCCACGTGATCGAGCACCTGGCCAATCGCATGGACGCCATCAGCGCCAGTCCAGCCACCGGCACGGGGCAGGACCTCCTGGAGAAGCAGGCGCTCTACGACAATCTCGCGCAGCAGCTGGCCAGCGCCACTGCTGCGGAGCATCGGCTCTGCTTCGGTCGGGTCGACCATGCCGACGGCCGCATCCAGCACATCGGGCGCATCGGCCTTCGAGACGACGATGGTGAGCCGGTGATGATCGACTGGCGCGCCCCGAACGCGGCCGGCTTCTACCAGGCCACCACCGTCGAGCCCATGGGTCTGGAACGGCGTCGACGCATCATCACGCGCGACCGCACCGTGACGCATACCGAGGACGAGGATCTCAGCGACCCCACCGCGATCTCCGTCGACGCAGCCGCTCGCGCCATCGACGCCCCTCGCGAGGGGCGCATGAGCGACATCATCGCCACGATCGCCGGTGACCAGGACAGGATCGTCCGCAGTCCGCTCAACCAGGTGACGGTCGTGCAAGGCGGCCCTGGAACAGGCAAGACCGTCGTCGCACTGCATCGAGCGGCCTGGCTGCTCTACACCCACAGGGACAAGCTCGCCCGTGACGGTGTCCTCATCGTCGGCCCGTCGCAGGCCTTCCTGCGCTACATCGATCAGGTGCTGCCCAGCCTGGGCGAGACCGACGTCGTCCTGCTGACGCCCGGTCAGCTCTACCCGGGGGTCTCGGCTCATGTGCCGGAGCGACCTCAGGTGGCTGCGATCAAGGGCGACCTCATCATGGCTCGGGTGGTGGCACAGGCCGTTCGGCTGCGCATTCGAGTTCCCTCCCACGACGTCTCCATAGTCCTGAGCGACGGGTCCACGGTCACGATCACCGCCGCGCAGCTGGCCGATGCCCGCAAGGGCGTCCCACGCAACGGCTCCTTCCACTCGAACCGAGAGCCGTTCCTCAAGCGAGCACTTGATCACCTGACCCGCGATCGCGCACGCAGGCGGGGCGAGGACCCGAGCGATCCGGATATTCGACTCGACAACCTCGCCGACCTCGTGGATGAGCCGGCGATCCGACGCACTCTCAACCTCATGTGGCTGCCCATCACGCCCGAGCGCCTCATCACCCTGCTCCTGAGCGACGCGGACTTCCTCGCCCAGGCGGCAGCTGGTCTCCTGACACCGGAGCAGCAGGCACTCCTGCTTCGCCCTTCCGATGCACCGTGGACGATCGACGACGCTCCCCTGCTCGACGAGGCGGCCGATCGACTTGGCGATTTCGTGCGCCCTGCCGCTCGTGCCGTTCACAGTGACGGCGACTACGAGGAGCTGCAGTCCGAGGATCCCTTCGCCAGTCGGCGACCGTCGACCACGGTCGCCGAGCGCGCTCTCGCCGATCGGGAATGGATCTACGGCCACGTCGTCGTCGATGAGGCCCAGGAGCTGTCGCGCATGGCATGGCGGGCGCTGTCGCGCCGATGCTCACGCCGCTCGATGACCGTCGTCGGCGACCTCCAGCAGACCACTCACCCGGCTGGTGCTCGCGACTGGCACGAGGCTCTCGACTGGGCCGGAGAGCGGGTCGATCTCCACCAGCTGACCGTCACCTACCGGATCACCGAGCAGACGGCTGAGACGGCCACCGAACTCCTGACGGCGGCGGGTGGTGACGCCCCCGTTCTTCACCCCATTCGCGAGGGGTCACCCACGCGATTCGTCTCCACCACCATGGACACTCTCGCCACAGTGATCCTGACCGAGGCAGACAGCGGAGTGGGCCGGGTCGGTGTCATCGTGCCTGATGCCCGAGCCGACCAGCTGATGCAGTACCTCGCCGCCAGCGACCCACGCTTCGGGGTGGGTGACGACGCCGTCGATGCCCCCTTCACTGTCCTCACCGCCCGGGACGCCAAGGGCCTCGAGTTCGACCACGTCTTCGTCATCGATCCGGACGCGGTGTCCGATCAGACCTCCCGCGGAGCCGACATCTACGTCGCCTGCACTCGAGCGACGCAGACTCTCCACCTGGTCACGCTCATCGCTGAGTGAGCCGCCAGCGATGCCGAATCGTTGTGCGCGGGACGGAACGTGCCCGTCGAGGTGGGCGTCGCAGGCATGACGGATCCACCCGGTCGGATCCCCAGCCGAGGAGCGTTTCATGCGACGACAGCGTCTGGTGCTGGCCTGTACCGTCCTGCTGACCGCTGGCCTGGCGCTCAGCGGCTGTGCCAGCGGCGATGACATGCCCAACAGCACTGAGACGGCCGGCATGCCGGCTGCCTCAGTCGAGGAGCCCATGCTCGACATGGCTGCGGAGTCCGACCGAGGGATGGGCCCAGGAGGGGCAGTCAGTACGGTCGCGGACGAGCAACGGCAGGTGATTCGTACCGCGTACATGGCCCTGCGCGTGGACGATGTCGTTGCCTCGCTGGATCAGGTCCGTGACCTCGTAGCAGCGACCAACGGAATCATCTCGTCGGAGAGCTCGGGAACCGACGGATCCGACGCCCGAGCAACCGTCACCGCCCAGGTTCCTGCCGCCCAGCTTGAGACCTTCCTTGACGATGTGGGAGCTCTCGGCTCCGTCGACTCGCTCGACGTGAGCGCGCAGGACGTGACACTGCAGGTGGTCGACCTGGATGCCCGCATCGCCGTGCTGGAGACGAGCATCGAGCGACTCACCGATCTCCTGATCGAGGCTGACCGCGTCGAGGACCTCGTCGCGGTCGAGAGCGAGCTGTCCCGTCGCCAGGCCGACCTCGACTCCCTGCAGTCACAGCGCACCTGGCTGAGCGAGCAGGTCGCGCTGTCCTCCGTCACCGTCACGCTGACTCCCCGCACCCATATTGCCGATGTCGAGGTGCCCGGCTTCCTCTCGGGCCTGCAGAGTGGCTGGTCGGCGCTCCTCACGACAGCAGGTGCACTGGTGACCATGGCGGGATTCCTGCTGCCCTTCCTCGTGGTGCTGCTCGTGATCGCCGTCCCCGTCGTCCTGCTGATCGTGCGACGTCAGCGGCGCCGACGTAGAGTCGGGACGTGAGGTGGCTCAAGCAGGTCCACGGCCGCCGGGCCGGTGCGATCGCCCTGGTGCTCGTGCTTCTCGCCGCTGTCGCCGTCTGGATGCTCAACCGGGGCGCAACCGCCCTCACCCCGCAGGCGCTGACTCTTGCCGGAGGCCCCACCTCCGCGACTGACTCGACACCCGTCTCGTTGGACGCAGACCTCTACCTGCCGTCCGACCTTGCGCCCGGAGCCCAGGCTCCAGCCGTCCTCCTCGCGCACGGCTTCGGAGGCAGCAAGGCCTCGGCCTCCGACGACGCCACGGCCCTGGCTGAGTCTGGATTCGTGGTGCTGACCTACTCCGCACGCGGCTTCGGCGGATCGTCCGGGTCCATCTCCATGAATGCACCCGACTTTGAGGTTGCGGATGCCTCCGCCCTGATCGACCACCTGGCCGGTGTGCCCCAGGTGATGCAGGACTCTGCCGGCGACCCGCGCGTGGGGATCGCAGGCGGCTCCTACGGTGGGGCGCTGGCCCTGCTGGCTGCCGGCTATGACGAGCGTGTCGACGCCATTGCTGCCGACATCACCTGGAACACCCTCGAGACCTCATTGTTCGGACAGTCTGTCCTGCCGTCCGACGCGATCGGATCGTCAGCGACCGCCACTGATCCACTCGGCGCCTACAAGGCCCTGTGGTCCGGGTTCTTCTTCAGCACCGGGCTGCAGGCCAACGGCGGCGTCGTCACGACATGCGGACGCTTCACCGAGGCATGGTGCCAGGCATATGCGCAGGCCGCCGTCGACGGAACCGTCAGTCCGGAGGGCGAGGAGCTGATGTTCCGTTCCTCACCGGCCAGCATCACCGATCGAATCGTCGTTCCGACCCTGCTCGGTGGCGGTCAGGCCGACTCGCTCTTCCCGCTCGCCCAGGTCAACGCCACCGCAGAGCAGATCACCGAAGCCCACCCGGACGTGCCCGTGAAGGTGGTGTGGCATGCCGGTGGCCACGATGGCGGCCTCGTCTCGTCGGATGCTGTCGCCACCCAGGTTCGGGAGCTGACTGCCGACTGGTTCACCGCGTACCTCGCGGCTGGCCCTGCGATCAGCACCGACTTCCTCTACGCGCAGACAGAGGGCTCCGCGCTCAGCGACCGCGCATCCGGGACATTCGAGATGCGTGCCACCCCCAGCTACCCGGGGCTCGGCGGTACGACAGGGACTCCGGTGCCCCTAGAGGGGCCTGCCCAGCAGGTCCTGGCCCCCGCCGGAGGAATTCCGGCAGCCATCTCGTCGGTTCCCGGACTCGGAGGCGTCTCCGCCCTCCTCGGGCAGGCGGCAGGACTCATGGGAGCCGGGGACCAGACGGCCACCTTCCTGTCAGCCCCGCTTCCGCAGGCCATGAGCATCGTCGGATCTTCCTCGGCCCGCGTTCGGATCTCCAGCGATCGTCCGGTGGACGGTGCCACCGTCTTCGCGGCCCTGCGCATCGTCGATGATCAGGGTCGCAGCCTGCTGCCGGCTGGCCTCGTGGCCCCGATCCGGCTCGACACCCTCGACACCGAGCCCGTGGACCTCTCCCTCGCCCTTCCGGCGATCGTGGAGCAGGTGCCCGCCGGATCGCGCTTGGCCCTCACCGTGACCACCACCGATCAGGCCTACCGGCTTCCGGCCGGTCCCGCGGTCTACACCGTCTCCCTGGCCGACGCCGCCGTCGTGGTGCCCGGCGTCGACGGCATCATCGTCGGCACGTCATGGCCCCTGTGGCTGTGGCCGGCTGCCGCCATCCTCCTGCTGATCGTGCTCGGCATTCTCGTGCGGATCACTCGCCCTCGACCGTCCGGCGGCACACGGCTTCCCGGCGCAGGCGACCATGCCGAGTCGGACGATCCGGTCATCGTCACCGGCCTGACGAAGGAGTACCCAGGCGGTGTTCGTGCTGTCGACGGCATCGACTTCCGGGTGCCCTCAGGCGTGGTCCTCGGCCTGCTCGGCCCGAACGGTGCAGGCAAGAGCACCACGATGCGCATGATGATGGGGCTGATCTCCCCCACCGCCGGGGACGTGCGCGTATACGGCGCCATCGTCCGACCAGGTTCGCCCGCGCTGGCCCGCGTGGGCTGCTTCATCGAGGGACCCGGGCTGCTCCCCCACCTGACAGGGCGACAGAACCTCGATCTCTTCTGGCGGGCGTCCGGGCGCGTGGGCGATCCTCGATTGGCCGAGGTCCTCGAGATCGCAGGTCTCGGAAGTGCCATCGACCGACGGGTACGGACCTACAGCCAGGGCATGCGTCAGCGCGTGGGCATCGCCCAGGCGATGCTGGGGATGCCCGATCTCCTCCTTCTCGACGAACCCACGAACGGGCTCGATCCGCCGCAGATCAAGGAGATGCGCGAGGTGCTCATGGCCTACGCCAAGGACGGACGGACGGTCATCGTGTCGTCCCACCTGCTCAGCGAGGTTGAGCAGACATGCAGCCATGTCGTCGTCATGGGTGCCGGCAAGGTCATCGCCCAGGGCACGGTGGCAGCGTTGCTGAGCGAGCATCACGGGCGCCATCTGGAGGACGTCTTCCTCGATCTGGTCGGCGAGGGCCACGATGTGGCGACAGGAGCAGGCTCATGACCACCACCGTCGGCTACAACGCGCGCCGGACTCTGACCGTCCGTGTGGAGCTCGTCCGTCAACTGCGAAGGCGTCGCACGCTCGTGGCCTTCGGCCTCGCGCTCGCCCTGCCGCTGATCGTGGTCACGGCCGTCAAGCTCGGCCCCTCGTCATCCGGTGGAGGCGGTTTCGGAGGCGGGGATCTCGACCTCGTCGGGCTGGCCACCGCGGGGCCCTGGAACTTCTCCCTCACGATGCTGTTCTTCGGATCAGGATTCCTGCTGACGATCATCGCTGCGATGTTCCTCGGAGACAGCGTCGCGAGCGAGGCCTCATGGTCGACGCTGCGCTACCTGCTCGCTGCCCCTGTGCCACGGCGACGACTGCTGCGATCCAAGGCGCTCGTCGGACTGCTGCTCACCGCCATCACGCTCGTGATCCTGGTAACCGGATCCTGGCTGATCGGTGCGCTCGCCTTCGGCACGGGTCCGCTGACGAGTCCCTTGGGCGGGACCTTCTCCTCCGTCGACTCGTGGCTGCGCCTGCTCGTCGTCGCCGGCTACATCATGATCGTCCTGCTGATCCCCGCCGGCCTCGCTCTGCTGATGAGCGTGCTCACCGATGTGCCGCTCGGAGCCGTCGGAGCTGCCGTCGTCATCGTCATCGTCGTGAACATCCTCGACGCGATCGAGGCGCTCGGATCACTTCGGGCATTCCTGCCCGGTGAGTACGCGAACGCCTGGGTGGGTGCGCTCGGAACGTCGATCGACTGGGAGGCGATGGCCAAGGGCACGGCCTACAGCCTGACCCTCTTCGGCCTGCTTGCGGTCGCCGCCATCTGGCGCTTCGACCGCAAGGACATCACTAGCTGACGTCAGACCTCAGCCGAAGGTGCACGACATGACGACGTCGTCCACGACCTCGAATGTGAAGCGGTCGATCCGGTAGTCCATCGTCACTGCCTGCGGTTCTCCGTCGATGGATCCCACACGTGCGGCATAGCCGGAGTCCTCGGCCAGGCGAGTGGCCTCGTCCGTGGTGAGTCCGTCGGCCACCATCTGGTCGCACAGGGCGATCATCGCTGGGTCGATGTCGGGGTTCACTGAAGCGCCCGACTCCACGACATCAGCCGGTTCAGAACCGGCGGAACCAGCCGACGAGCACCCGGCGAGTGCGACGGGAGCTGCAGCCGCAAGAAGGAGGAGGGCTGCTCCGCGTCGGAGGGAGGTTGTGTGTCGTGATGCGCGCATGGTGCCTCCTGGTTCAGACCCTCGGCTCGCTGCCGACGGGGGACTTCGGCGAACCACCCTCCTCCTGCAAGGGGGACGGAGGGTCGTCGCGCCCCACATCAGTGGACGCATCATCGGTCTCGGTCGTTCCGTAGGAGGGTCCCGGGTTCCGTACCAACCACGGGATCCCGACCACCCAGTCGTAGATCACGCTGGTGCGGAGCACCACGTCCTGCACGGATCGGTTCCGACTGCTGATGGCGACCCACGCCAGCCCCACCGGGAAGGCCGTGCAGAACAGAGCACGCACGAAGGCGGCGATCCAGCCGGGGTGACGTCCTCGCCGGTTCACCACACGGACGCCCATGATCAGGTTGCCGATGGTGCGGCCGGAGAGGGCCCAGAACGCCGTCCAGTACAGCACGTTGAGCACATAGCCGTAGACGATCATGAGCCCGACCGGCGGGACGCGCACCTGGCGATCTGCCAGCATCTCGACGCTGCCAGGCGTGGCGGTCGTGGTCGGATCGATGGGATTGACGATGAACGAGAGCATCCAGAAGGCCGCAATGGTCAGCAGGACCACAACGAAGATCAGGACGACGTCAATGACGGCTGCGATCCCGCGGCTGACGAGCCCGGCACGATCGCCCTGGAACCTGACCGCATCGGTCGGGAGCGTCGGAAGGGATCGATCCGGGAGCTCACCTTCCGCTTCACGTCTGCGGTACTCGCGGAAGGTCGTCATGATGACTCCTCTGGTGCAGCAGGAGGGGGCTCCGTGGCACCGTCGTCCATCGAGACTCTCGAGAGCGACTCAGGGTCGCCGGGCGCATCGAGGCGGCGGCTGCGGCGCCGGATAACGCGATCGACCATCCGCGCGAGCAGGAGGTCGGCACCCACCCCCTGCCTGCGGACCGAGTCCAGTGCCTCTCCCGCAACACCGCTCGTGGAGTCGCGGATGATCTGCGGCAGGTCGATCTCATCGATGACGTAGTCGGCAATGGGAATGATCGGCACCCGGTCGATCACGGACTCGATGTCAGCGGCACCCACGATGGCATCGATGTCCACTCGCGCCAGGACGAGCGCGGTGAGATCCATGCGGTCGAGGGTCGCATCGACGATGCGCACCAGATCGACTCGATCCATCACCAGGTCCGTGAGATCGAGTCGGTCGACGATGGCATCGGCCACCAGGGGGACCACTCGATCGAGGGTCGCATTGACAGTCGCGCCGACCGTGGCCGTGACGGTCTGCTCGATCAGCGACGCCATCGTGGTCGCGGTGTACGTGGCCAGCCCGACACTGCTGGTCACGATCTCCCGAAGCGCCTCGAGCGGGTGCGGCGGCTCCGGGGCGGTAGGGCGCGTGATCAGCACGATCTCCGCGCGCTCCTCCTCAGGAAGCGAACCCTCGCCCTGCGTCATGCCACCATCCTCCCCGATGGTCAGCGTTCACGAACCCCAGTCGCGAGGACTGGTCGACGAACGATCAGGATTCGATTCTCATCGGTCCGGTCTTCGCGTCAGGGAAGTAGTCCTGCCCGATGCCACTGCTGCGCTTGGGAACCATCACCGAGCGGAACCACGACACGATCTCGTCGCCATCCTGATTGAGACCACGGGTCTTCATGCGGATGATGCCCATCTCAGGCCGGGAGGAGCTCTCGCGCTTGTCCAGGCAGATGCTCTCGGCGTAGATGGTGTCGCCGATGTATACCGGATGCGTGAGCTTGATGTCGGTCCAGCCGAGGTTCGCAACGGCGTTCTGACTCATGTCGATGACGGAGAGGCCGAGGACGAGGGCCACGGTCAGGCCCGAGTTCACGATGATGCGACCACCGGTGATCGGATTCGACTGAGCGAGGTCTGCGTTGAAGTGGTTCTGGTTGGTGTTGCACGTCAGCAGTGTGAACCACGTCGAGTCCGCCTCGCTGATCGTCCGGCCGAACGGATGCTGATAGACGGTTCCGACCTCGAAGTCATCAAGGAAGCGGCCGAGTTGGGCGGGGATCACGGGGGGCAGGGTCTCATCGCTCATGAGCGAATCCTGCCCGACGAACACCGGGGTCGAGCACGCCGGGTCAGCAGGTGTGCGAGGGGTCGGACACCGACCCCTCAGCGAAGGTGGTTACTGGCCGTCCTCGGAGCGACGGCGCCAGCGATCCTCCATGCGATCCATGAACCCAGACGACCCGGACGATTTGCTGGGGCCCGCGGACGGAGGGGCTGGGGACTCATCAGCGGCGGCCGGAGTCTCCGGCTTGGCAGTGAAGGCGGTGTAGACGAGGACGCAGCCCACGAGCATCGCCACGAAGCCGAAGACGCCGAGGGCGATGATCGTGGTGGCGACGCCAGCGATGAGGAGGCCCAGACCCGCGAGGATCGCGAGGACGCCCAGAGCGGCATGGCCGCGCGAGGCGCGAACTCCGCGCGTCGAGCGCAGGCTGGTGGCGAACTTCGGGTCCTCCGCATAGAGGGCCTGCTCCATCTGCGCCAGCAGACGCTGCTCATGCTCGGACAATGGCACGAGGCTCCCCTTTCCTGACATGCACCCTGAGTTCCTGACGGTCTCCCCGATGGGGCGACCACCCGGGTGGACTAGTCCAAGGATAGGCACGGATTGCCGGACTGGGAAACCCGAAACGGGGTTTGGACGAGGCTAACCTTCAGGATCGCGTCGTTCACGAGGACGAGGATGCTTCGGGCGGCCGTCGATCGTCAGGGGAGGTCGGGGCCACGAGGCGTGCTGGACGTACCGCATCGGCACCGAAACGGGCCCGAAGGGCATCGACGGCGACCTCCGCCTCCCTCCTGCCGTGATCCTCCTCGCCCAGCAGGAGCTGGCGAGGAGCATCCTCGGCTGCTGCCAGACCCTCGACCCGGACACCCACGAGCCGGATGCGGACACGCTCGAGCCCGAGGGCGTCGTAGAGGCGACGAACAGTGTCGTAGACCTCCTGACCGACATCGGTGTGGCCCGGCAGGGTGCGGGAGCGGGTGATGGTGCTGAAGTCGGAGAACCGGACCTTCACTGTGACCGTGCGTCCCACCTGTCGACTGGCGCGCAGCCGACTTGCCACCTGGTCGGAGAGTTTGAGCAGGTGAGCGTGAATGATCTCGGGATCATCGATGTCATGAGCGAAGGTCTCCTCATTGCCGATGCTCCTGTCGGGTTCATCGGGAGTCACCCGACGCGGATCACGACCCCAGGACAGCTCGTGCAGGTGCCCGCCCTGGGCCTGCCCGAGCGAGCGCTCCAGCGTGCGGCGAGGAGTGTTCGCGATGTCGCCGACCGTTCGCAGGCCGAGCCGGCTCAGGTGCTCCTCCGTCTTCTCCCCCACTCCCCACAGGGCACCTACCGGGAGGGGGTGCAGGAAGTCGATGACCTTGTCGGCGGGAACGACGAGGAGGCCGTCGGGCTTGGCCCTCGTGGAGGCGAGCTTGGCGACGAACTTGGTGGTGGCCACACCGACAGAGCAGGTGATCTGCTGTTCGTCCTCCACCCGTGCTCGGATCATCTCCGCTATCGCCGCAGGACGCCCCAATCGCCGCAGGGCTCCGGAGACATCCAGGAAGGCCTCGTCCAGGCTCAGCGGCTCCACGATCGGCGTGACCGACTGGAACAGGGCCATCACATTCCGGCTCACCTCGGCGTACTCGCGATGGTCGGGTTCGAGGATGGTGGCCTGCGGAGCCAGCCGGCGGGCTCGGGACATCGGCATCGCAGAATGAATGCCCAGGGCCCGTGCCTCGTAGGTCGCGGAGAGGACGACACCTCGGGTGCCTCCACCGCCGACGATCACCGGAGTCCCCCGCAGGTCGGGTCGCTCCCGCAGGGATACGGAGGCGTAGAAGGCGTCCATGTCGACGTGCAGGATGGTGCATCCGGCGTCGTCACCCTCGAGTCGAACGCGCCCGGTCGGGCGGCGGACCTGGCTTCGACTCATGGCGCCATTGTCCCGCTGCTCCCGGGGCTCGCGTGCCACAGACGCGATGGAGGCACCTGATGATCCGCGCCGGCGGGCTTCACGTCGGCGTACGGCGATTGCCGGTATCCGCTGGCATGGACGAGCACCCGCCGGCGCGCTCCCCCTGCGCCGTCGGCACCCGCGCCGGGAGCGGCACTGTGTCCGGAAGTCTCCAGTTCGGTCTCTGCGATGAGTTCAGCGACAGCGACGGACCCACCGTCCTGCCACGCCTGCCGCACCTGGCCGAGGTCCCAGCATCCCGTGGCCCGGATGGAGACTCCACGGGGCCCGGTGCGACGCAGCACCCCGCGCACGAGCATCAGCCAGGAGGAGAAGACCGTCGTAGCGAACGGCCCCTGCACATCATCGAAGAAGGCCGCATCGACTGGTCCGGTGGTGTCGTCGAGGGTGAGGAAGATGACGCGTCTCCCACTGCGCACCGGTGGAGTCTGGACTGCCACCTTGACGCCCGCCACGAACACCTCGCTTCGGGACCGCTGACGGACCAGAGCCCGGGAGCCGACCAGCGACATTCCTGCGGCCCGGAGATCGTCGAGCATCGGCCTGTGGAAGTCCACGACATGTCTGCTGACGTCCATCCCGAGGACGTCGAGTTCCGCCTGGACCCGCTCGGCGGAGGTCATCTCCGGAAGACCTGAGGCAGTCACTGCTCGAGGATCCTCACTCATCGAGTCATACAGCCCCAAGGACAGCTGAGAACCCTCGGAAGTGCTCGACCGCTGGGTGCCGGCATTCACTCCCCCACGACGAGGCCGGCTCGAACGGGACCCGCGAGCCGACGACCGTGTCCAGCGTTCGAGATCCGCCACCTGCAGCAGGAGGTCACGACGAGACAGCTGACCGCGCTGGCGCATCGAGGTCGGCAGGTCGAGACGGTAGAGCGCATCGAATGCCCCCACCACGATCAGCCGCTCGACTGTCGGTCGGGAGATACCGCTGCGCTGCCAGGTGTCCGACAGGGAGGAGTACGGACGCCCAGCGATGATCCGCTCGACCTCATCGCTGCTGATGCCCTTCACTTCGGCGAGAGGCATCCGGATACCGCAGGCATGCACGCTCGAACCGGCATCACCCGAACCGGCATCACCCGAACCGGCATCACCCGAACCGGCATCACCCGAACCGGCATCACCTGCCGCGCACTCGACCCGATAGACATCCTCGGACCGGTTGATGTCCAGCCCAAGAATCCTCACCCCTCGATTGCGAGCATCATCGAGAATCAGGCGCTTGGGATACATGCCGGGATCGTGGGTGAGAATCCCGGCATAGAACGCCGCCGGGTAGTGGGTCTTCAGCCACGCCGACTGATATGTCGGGAGCGCGAAGGCTGCGGCGTGTGCCTTGCAGAATCCGAAGGACGCGAATGCCTTCAGCACATCCCATACCTGCTCGACCACAGAGAGGTCGTACCCACGCTGCAGCGCTGCCGGATAGAACCACGCACGCACATCGTCCTGGCCCTCCGGGGTGCCGAGAGCTCGCCGGGTCTCATCGGCCTCGGCCAGCGAGCAGCCGGTCATCACTGACACCAAGCGCAACACCTGTTCATGGAAGACCACCACACCGCCCGTCTCCTCCAACGCCGGTCGCAGATCGTCGTGCAGATAGGACGGAGCGCTCCATCCCTGGCGGGCGCGAAGGAAGGGAGTGATCATGTCTGACTTCACCGGACCGGGCCGGAACAGCGAGATATCGATGATGAGGTCGCCGAAGGTCTCTGGTGCGAACTTCCCGATCAACTCGCGCTGCCCCGGTGACTCGATCTGGAAGCAGCCGAGTGTCTGCGTCGACTGAATGAGCTCGAAGGTCGCCGGATCGTCCAGTGGCTGCGCGTCGAGGTCGATGACGGCACCGGTCACACGTTCGACCTCCGACACTGCATGCGCCATCGACGACTGCATCCGCACGCCGAGGACGTCGAGCTTGAGCAGCCCCATCTCCTCGACATCGTCCTTGTCGAAGTGACTCATCGGGAAACCAGCAGCGCTTCCCTCCACCGGAGTGCGGTCGAGCAGGGTGGTGTCGGACAGCACGATTCCGCACGGATGCAGGGCGATGTGACGAGGAAGGCCATCGAGTCGCTCCACGAGGTCGAGGAAGGAGTCCAGGCTGCCTTTCGCCGCCAGTCGACCGAAGCTGGAATCCCTCAGTTCGGGGAGTTCGGCAAGGGCGTTGCGCGCGTTGCGCGCACGAATGTGGGGAAAGGACTTGGCGAAGGCACTCACGTCACCTGCAGGCATGCCCAGCGCCATGCCGACATCGCGGATCGCATGCCGCACGCGGTAGGTCTCCATCATCGACACCGCCGCTGTGCGCTCGGATCCGAATCGGGCGAAGATCCAGCGGTAGATCTCCTCACGTCGTGCCGACTCGACATCGATGTCGATATCAGGAAGCGCTCGACGCAGCGGTGACAGGAACCGTTCCATGAGCAGCCCGTGCTGGAGGGGGTCGACACCCGAGATGCCGAGCAGGTGATTGACCAGGCTTCCCGCCCCCGACCCGCGCGCGGCCACTCGCACTCCTCGCGCCCGGATGAGTGAGACGACCTCGGCCACAGTGAGGAAGTAGCCGGCGAACTGCAGATGAGTGATGGTGCGCAGCTCCTCCTCGAGTCGAGTGGCAGCGGCTCGCCGATCGGATGTGCGTGCATAACGACGATCAATGGCGCCTTCACAGCGAGACCGAAGCAGTGCCGTGGCCTGGGCATCGGCCTGCGCCGGTGGTACGGGTCGCTCCACGAGGACATCGAGCTCGGGAACGAAGACCTCACCGAGTCCGAGATCCTCGCGAGGATCGAGGACGCAGAACTCTGCCAGCCGCTGGGTGTCCTCCAGCAATCGCCGACCACTGCGCTCCCCCGCGACCACCGCGATCTCGTCGGCGACGCGAGACATCTCAGCAGAGTCCTTGACGTAGGCCTCGCCGTTGTCAGGGGAGATATGACGGGAGTTGAGGGGAACCAGCCGGCGAGCAGAGTCCAGAACGTCCGCGACCCGGGCATCATCCGGCCCTAGGTATCGCACGGCATTCGTGAGAACGACCGGGAGCTGCTCACCCCGAGCCCACGTAAGCATCCCGGCGGCGGTCTGCAGGGAGTGCGGGTGCCCGGCCACTCGACGGTGAGAGGTGACAGCAACACCCAGACGCCGACCGAAGATCGCTCGCCATGGACGCACCACGCTCGCTGCTCGATGCGAGCGCTGGGTGGAGATCATCCGACCGAGCTCCGAGGTCGCCGGCAGCAGTGCGACCAGACCCTCATGATGCTCACGCAATGCCTCCCAGGTGAGCCACGGAGTACCTCGCTCGGTATGACTGCCCTGATGAGCAGCGGACACCACACGGCACAACGACGCCCAGCCACGAGCATTCGATGCCAGCAGCAGGACACGCGGTCGGCTCTCCTCAAGCCAGGTACCCCCATGCGCCGGAGTGCGACGCTGTCGAGCGCGCGCCGGGTCCCGCGGGGTCGTCTCCTCCACAGCCATGTCGACACCGATGACCGGATGGACGCCCGCCGCCTCGCACGCGCGAGCCCAGCGGACCGCGCCATACAGGCCATCGCGATCCGTCAGACCCACGATCGACTGACCGGACTCCGCAGCCCGCTGGACCACGGCAGCAGGCTGTGCAGTGCCGTACTTCAGGGAGTAGGCGGAGGCCACCTGAAGATGACTGAAAGTCATGATCCTGAGCCACTCATATCGATGAAACGGTCACCGCGGCGACCACGCCACTAGCCCACATGGAGCAGGGTGCTGCTCAGGGCAGCTTGATCCGGGATACCCAGCAGATCGCAGATGCGTGACAGGAAGGTGCCCGCATCACGCACAAGATCATCTGCCTCACGCACAGAGACACACGAGATACCCGCCTCAGCGGAGGCGCGTTTGCGTGACCCAGCAGCGAAGAAGGTCGCCCACTCCCCCAGTTCCGGAGCACACCGTGGCAGCAGCACCCACACACTGACCACCCGCGACCGTGAACCAGCTGGGCGTCCGCGGGCGGCGAGAACCGCAGCGGCAGCACGAATCGCCGCGAGGTGGGCTGCCGCGTAGCGCTCGTGAGCGGTGACGGCGAGGCTCGCCTCGGCAAGACTGCGTCGAGCGGATGTGACGAGTTCATCTGCAGCACGCGGCACCAATGGCCGGGCAGGGGCAGAGACGGACATGGATGACCTCCGAGAACAGCACGAATATGAGCACCAGCGATGCAGGAACAGCCGCGGGTAAGGCAGAGGACCTCAGTCGAGAATCCGCACTAGGTGCCACGCACTGGCATCCGGGCTGCTCTGCGGTCGGAAATCCCGACGCAGCTCATAGACGCCCGTACTGCCGGCACGCTCTGCCGCCTCGACCCGCCAGATCTCACGCTGGCCACTCGCCCCAGCGGCAAGGAGAGACTCCCGCCACCACGGCTCTGCCTCGACCCATGTCGTGATCACGCTGCGCACGACATACCTGCGACCCCGCCAGCGAAAGTCCACCGGCGCCCCATCGGCATTCGCGATCACCTCGACCCGGGTGAACCGGTAGAGGTGGGTCACTGCCACACCTCCCCGGATCGGGTACTGCCTAGACGAACTGGCTTCGACCCGATCCTTGGTCGCCGGGACGGGGTCGAGGCGCCCCAGCGACCAAGGTGGCTCCCCAGACCCAGCCGCGAATCCGGGCCCTGGAACCTTGGTGTTCGAACATGTGTTCGAACAAGGGGAACGCTAGACCTGCCCCCTGACAGTCGTCAACCCCGCTGGATCCAACAGTGGATTTCCCCCATCCCAGCTCCCCGGAATGAGCAGTCAGACCGGCAGACAGATGGATCGCGAGACATGCAGCAAGGCTCCTAGGAGACGGCAACATCCACGAACGACCCCTGCCAGGAGATGTCCTGGACCCGCGCGGGCTTGGTGAAGTCCACCTTCGACAGATCAACCGCATAGACCGTCGGGTCGGTCACCGTGCGGTAGGAGTAGCGCTGGCCGGTCAGGTTCGCGATGGAGTCCCAGACGGTCACTTCGTCCGAGAACCCACCGTGAGGAGCGGGCTCTCGGACGATGCCCGGCGTGATGTCCAGAGTGTTCAGGATGTGCAAGGCGGTGATCTCCGCCTCATGAGCATCCGTGGGCTGGTCGCTGAGAGCCACCTGAGTCGCCGCTCGAACGAAACGCCCCGGCGGGGTGTAATCACCCGGAAGCCCCATCAGCCCCTGGCCCTGCCCAAGAGCCGCAACAGTCATCTCCCCCACCTTCACCGGCTCGGGAACCTCCGCCGACAGACCCACGTAGTTCGAGAGGTTGATCAGGTGCCAGTCGAGGTACGGCGCATTGGTGCCGACGCTGGTCGGGTTGTCGATGACCTGGATGCCCCCGGGATGGAACTCGATGGCCAAGGAGCCGGTCTTGTCATGGACCAGGAAGTGGCACGGTGGAGCGAATCCCATGCCCGGATCAGACCCCCAGACCCGCACGTCAGCCATCGCGGCCTTCACTTCTGCCAATGACGAGCAGGTTCCCAGCAGGAAGGCGATGACGTCGAGTTCCCCCAGGTCCTTGCCGTCACCCACGAAGTCCGCGTACGTGCAGTAGCCGCCCGGCATATAGAGAAGGTGTGCTGACAGACCCGCAGTGCTCATGCCGTCCGACAGCCACTGTGGATGGCCGAAGGCACTCATGCCGACGACTCCATTGACCGCAGTCCACGTCTTCCCGGTCTTGCCCTGTGGCGCGGCCGCTGTCCCTGAGTAGTCGCGGGGCAGGACGCCCAGGGCCGTAGGAATGCCTACTGGGAACTCCATCGAGCGCCCCACGACGATGCTTCCGTCCTGCGCCGGCTTGACCTTGAAGTTCGTGCACATGTTCCGCTCCTTGAGTGTCTGAACTGTCCTCACGACACTAGCCGCCTCGCAGGCTGCACGCGCAAGCTCTCCTCACTCCCACTGCAGCTTTGCTAGCGTGCTGGGCGCTGCCCTGTACCCGAGCCTGAGGCCATTCGATGTCGACGACCGCCGTGCCCGCCCCCTCCTCCGCCAAGAACCCCACGATCGCCGTCAGCTTCCTCGGAGTGCTCGCTGCACTGCAGCTCATCGATCCTGCGGTGGCCAACACCGCGATCGTCGAAGCCGGCAAGTCCCTCGAGATGAGCGGAGCCACGCTCGCTCTCGCCGCCAGCATCTCGACCCTTGCGCTGGCCGCCACCGTCCTGCCGATGGGCTTCCTCGCAGATCGCCTCGGTCGCCGCAGGGTTCTCGCTGCCGCTCTCCTCCTCGCCGCCGCCGGTGACATCATCGTCGCCATCAGCCCCGTGACCGCGGGCTATTTCACCGGACGAGCGATAGCTGGAATCGGCCTCGGAGCCACCCTTGCCGCGTCGTTCGCGTACGTGCGCTTCGTCGCCCGTCCCGGGAAGGTCGCAGCGGCGCTGGGCCTGTGGAACCTGGTGATGATGGGGGCCTTCATCGCCGGCTCCCTGCTGGGCGGCCAGCTCGCCAGCATTCACTGGCGCGTGGCCATGGTGCTCGTCCCCGTCCTGTCACTTCTGTGCCTCGTCCTCGTCCCCCTCCTGCTTCCGACCATGCCGAAGGTGCCTGGCCTCAGGCCTGACTACGCAGGCATGATCGTCATGGCAGTGGCCATGGTGTCGTTCCTGTACGGCGTGAGTCAGGCCAGTCGGGGCCTTCGCTCTCCTGAATTCCTGATTCCTACGATTCTTGGTCTGCTGCTCTTCGCTGCCTACTACCTGATCGAGCGACGCGTGGCCAATCCGATCTTTCCGCCACGCCTGTTCGCCAGCGGCATCTTCGCGGCCGCTGCTGTCTCAGGAATCGCCTGGAACATGGCTCAGGCAACCGTCCAGCTCCAGACGAGCAATTTCTGGCAGTACGTCCAAGGATTCACTCCCGGACAGGTCGCGCTCGGGCAGGTCACCATGCTGGTTTCCTTCGGGCTCGCCGGAGTGCTGGCGGGCCGCATGATGGGCCCGGGACGCCGCTCGATCTCCTTGATGGGCTTCGGCTTCCTCGCCCTGACCGGAGGGCTGATTCTCATGGCGCTCGTCTTTGCCGACACTCCCTACTGGGTCCTCGGGATCATGCTCTTCATCTTCGGCATCGGTCTGGCCTTCGTGTCCGTTCCCCAGTCCGCCCTCTTCGTTGCTGAGGCTCCAGCGGCCTCCTTCGGTCCGGTCACGAGTTTCCGCACGACTGTTGGCCAACTCGGCTACGCCATGGGCTTTGCCATCAGTGCTGCGTTGGTGAACTCCTTCGGACAGACGAATCTCGTCGGACGCCTGGAGAAGGCAGGCGTGGAGCCCAGCCGTCTCGGTCAGGCGATGGATGACGTGCGTCTGTTCATGCAGAACGGTCAGAACGGCACAGGATCGCTGGCCAAGCAGTCCATCGCCGATCTCGGACCCGCCTACGCTGCCGGTTTCAATTGGGCCATGCTCATCAGCGGAGTCACTGTCGGACTCCTGGGCGTCATCACGATCCTCCTGCTGGTCATCGGACTGCGGCAGCAGAAGGACGTCACGCCCCCGCAGGCATCGGCACCGTCGACGAGCACCTCAGCCGCGTAGCCGCATTCAAGGCTCCATGGCCCGCGGACCCGTGCTACACCTGAGGAATGTTCCTGACATTCCTCGGCGGTGTCGGCACCGTGACCGGGTCGAAGACCCTCGTCGAGACCGAGACCGATACTGGGACCGATACTGGGACCGGGAGTGGGACCGGGACCGGGACCCAGACCGAGCCTGCGGCGGCGGCCACGGGCGGTCAGCGACTGCTCGTGGACTGCGGGCTGTTCCAAGGACCCAGAGATGTGCGCTCCCGCAATTGGGATCCGTTCCCTATCGATCCCACGACGATCTCCTGCATGATCCTCACCCACGCCCATCTCGACCATTGCGGCTACATCCCTGCCCTGGTCCGCGATGGATTCGCCGGGCCCATCTACTGCTCCCCCAATACTGCGTCACTCGTCCCGATCATCCTGCGCGACAGCGCCAGATTGCAGGAAGAGGATACGGCCTGGGCTCGCAAGAAGGGGTTCTCACGCCATGACAAGCCGCGTCCCCTCTACGGCACCGAGGACGCCGAGCGCGCCATCACGCTGCTGACTCCGGTGGAGTTCGGCACCGGATTCACCCCCGCTCCCGGGATGCTCGCGAGGCTGGACGTGGGCGGTCACATTCTCGGATCCTCGACCGTGACCCTGACGGAGCAGTCCCGGAACCGAACGGTTGTCTTCAGTGGAGATCTCGGGCGCGGCAGCCATCCGCTGCTTGCACCACCCACCGCTCCCTGCACCGCCGATGCGATCGTCCTGGAGTCCACCTACGGCGACCGGGCGCACGGTGACGTCGACAGCGAGATCGACGAGATGGCGACCGCCATCACCCGGACTCTCAAGCGCGGTGGCACGGTCGTGATTCCCGCCTTCGCCGTCGATCGCACCGAGGTCCTGCTCAAGGCGCTTCGAACTCTCCAGGACCAGCAGCGCATCCCGACGGCTCCCATCCACGCCGACAGTCCGATGGCGCTCGCCGCCCTGCGGGTCTACCTCGATGCCATTCGGGACAAGGACCCCGAGATCGCCAGCGCCGTTCTCGCCGAGGGAACCTCGGCCATCGACTTGCCGAACCTGCACGAGGCGAAGACCCCGACGGACTCCATGGCGCTGGACACCGGCGGGGCGCGCATCATCGTGTCGGCATCCGGGATGGCCAGCGGAGGCCGCGTCACGCACCACCTGAAGGCGCTGCTGCCGGATCGCGACAACTGCGTCCTGCTCGTCGGCTACCAGGCGATCGGCACTCCGGGGCGGATGCTCCTCGACGGAGCCCACGAGATCAAGATCCACGGGAGGTACGTCCCGGTGCGAGCGGAGATCGCCGAGATCGAGGCCTTCTCGGTCCACGCTGACGCCGATGAGCTCATGGCCTGGCTGTCGTCCTGCCGCCCCCTGCCCGATCAGGTGTTCATCAACCACGGCGAGCCTCAATCGGCCCGGGCCCTTGCTGATCGGGTCCGGGGCGAGCTCGACCTGGCGGTGTCCGTTCCCGATCCAGGGGAGCGCGTCCGCGTGTGACGCCCGATGCCCCAGCGCGAGAGCAGTCCTTCAGCGCCACCGAGGTGCAACACTGGAAGCGTCGAGCACCGGAGGTGGGCACCATGGGCGCCAATGCCGAGCAGTCCTTCATCGTTGTCGGGGCAGACGGATCCGAGCCCAGCATCCGGGCTTTGCGATGGGGAGCGCAGCAGGCCCGCTTGTCGGGAGCACGCCTTGTCATCGTCACCGCCTTCAACATCCCCTGGACGATCCTCGTGACTCCGACCTACACGAGCGACGACTACGCGCGCGATGCCCAGGAGATGCTGGACCGGACAGTGCGTGAAGCCCTCGGCGACGATCCCGGGGTGCGGGTGGAGACCAGGCTGGTGCCGATTCGCCCGGCCCTGGCCCTGACCGGCGCCGCACAGGGTGCCGACCTTCTGGTGGTGGGCGCCACCGGTCACGGAGAGCTTCCTGGAATGCACCTGGGATCGGTTGCCTCGTACTGCATGCACCACGCGCCCTGTCCGGTTCTGGTCCACCGCGAGGCATGAGCGGCACCGCCCGTCCTCATCGGGCAGACGCTCTCACCATGACTGTCATACCCCTCGCCTAGCCTCCCGACCACGGCATGGATGTCGATGACGAGCAACGCGGAGATGCGGGAGGCCATGGCGATGGGCAGGTGGGCGATCTTCGCGATGGCGGCTGCATCAACCGCGCTGCTCGTCGCGGGCGCGTTCCTCGTTCAGGTCGCGCATCCCACTCTGCCGCTGGTCCTCGGCACCATCCTCAGCCTGACGCTTGGAGCGGTCGCCGGCACCATCGCCGTCTCAGCAGCGTGGCACGGGCCTCAGAGCCACCGACAGCACTCATCGATCGACCCTGCCGCGTGAGCGGACGAGTCAGTCGTCGTGGGCCGGGTCCGCGGCTGGACCCACATAGTCAGCGAGCCACTCGATCAGCGGACGCATGGCCCGCCACCGGTTTCGAACGGTCGTGAGGGTCTTGCGGGTGCCGATCCACGGCTCGATCTCGTAGTGCCGTGACACAGTCAGAGCTCGATTGCGCAGCAGGTCGATACGCGGATGGTCCGCGTCATACCCGCGCGGATGAGTCTTCAACTGGCGTCCATCGATCGTCCAGGTACGCCCGAGTTCCTTCATCACGCGCTCGAGCTCAGCGCCCGCCGGACCCACGACCGACTCTCGGTAGCGAGCCACCTGCTGACCCTCCGGCGAGTACCAGCCGCCGGCGATCATCAGACCCGATCCGGACACCTGCACGTAGTAGGCGATCGCATCCTCGACCTTGATCACGCCACCCTGGTGATCCTTGATAGGGCTCTTGTCCTTGCTGAAGCGCGCGTCCCGATGAGGTCGAAAGATATGCGGGGCACCGAACTCATCCTCGAGCTCCGCCAGCAGGGCAGCCATGGGTGCCTTGACGAACTGCTCGTAGTCGCGCTTGTGGTCCGCCCACCACGCTCGGGTGTTGTTGTCCGCCAGAGCGTCGTAGAACTCGAAGCAGTCAACCGGAAAACCTTCGAAGCGTGGCGAGGCAGCTGCAGTCATGACCACATTCTGTCGCGGCCCGCGCCCGGAGGCGAGGAGTGTGACTACGCTTCCCGCATGACCGAGTCCACCGAGCAGGAGTCCGTGATCCGCGTTCGCAACGCCCTGCAGCTGCTGGGCGCTCAGGGCGAGGTTAGAGCCTTGGACGACAGTGCTCGGACGGCCAAGGAGGCCGCGGATGCCCTGGGCATCGAGCCCGCACAGATCGCGAACTCACTCGTCTTCATGGCCGATGGAGAGCCCGTACTCGTGATGGCGTCCGGCGGGCATCGAGTCGACACTCTTGCGCTGGCGGCCGTCCTCGACGTCTCACTAGTGGACAAGGCGAATGCCGATCAGGTGCGCAAGGCAACCGGTTTCGCCATCGGCGGCGTGGCGCCCGTGGGTCATCCCGAGCCGCTCCGCACGGTCGTCGACATCGCACTCTCCCGATTCGACGAGGTCTGGGCGGCCGCCGGGCATCCCCACTACGTGTTCCCGACGAGCTACGACGAACTCCTGCGCATCACCGCGGGTGAGGCTGCGGAGATCGAGGGCTGAGCACTCGGGCCTGCCCGGTGATCACCACCGCTCGGCGAACCACTCCTGAACGACAGGCTCCGCCGATATCGGCAGACTGAAGTGGTCGTCGTCGGGAAAGTCGCGAACCTCGATGGACGCACCCAGAGCCTCCATCGCCTCGCGGTAGCCGGTCTGCCAGGCGACCGGCACCACGGTGCCGCCGTCAAAGGAGTCAACACACAGCAGGATGGCGCCCCTTGGCTGAACGCGGGCAGC
>Ga0181562_10000264_pt1 | contig 41758 bp, 36 predicted proteins | sample 011ome_26_FD_139344 | JGI IMG/M metagenome (GOLD analysis project Ga0181562, IMG submission 139344) | Coastal salt marsh microbial communities from the Groves Creek Marsh, Skidaway Island, Georgia - 011511BT metaG (megahit assembly) | ecosystem: Environmental > Aquatic > Marine > Intertidal...
TGTTACTTCTAAGATTAAATAAAGATTTTTTATATAGATGAGTTTTTCCGTCTGGATCAATTATTATGATATCTTGAACAGCCGATTCTTTTAATCCTCCAGCTAATTTTATGTATCCATCTAAGCTCAATTCAGGATCAAAAGTAGCATTAATGGGATTACCAAAATCTCCAAGGATATGAACCACCTTTTGCATAGATGGTATATGAATCCTATCGCCTTCAAGAAGTGCTAAGTCATCTGATTTATTTGCACTTGATAAACTATTATATAAATTAATTATTACTCTTCCAGTAAACTGGTTGGAACGAATTTCCTCAGATAGAAACTCTAAAACTGATGGGTTTATATTAATATTAGGCTTGCCAAGACTAGAAATTATATGATTAATAGTGTCTGAATACCTCAACTGAGCATATAATTTTTCTTGCTCTAATGCATTTTTTCGGTAAAGAGCTGCTCCGTATAAATAAGCATCGGGCAAATATCCACCAGCTCTTTCAACAAGAGACTTGATGGTATCTCCTTCTTCGATAAAATATTCTCCAGGACGAGCTACTCTTCCCTCAATTTTCACTTTTTTCAATTCATCTAAGTCATTTTTGAAGGCAGGAACAGTTACACTATCTCTTGGAGACAAAATGAATTGATTTAATTGTGTCATGGGAACATTTAAAATTTTTGAGGACTTAAGATCAACTCTTCGAACATGTATAGAACCATACCCATAATAATCTTGAGAGAAATTCCCAGCAAATCTAATTAAATCTGATAGATTTTCTCCTGGAAGAACTTCGAAAATAGCTTCGTGATTCACCCCTCCTGTCACGGCAACTTCAAAATTAATAGGATGAATGAATATAGTATCTCCAGATCGTAATGTTATATTTGTTTTGAAGTCTCCTGAAACAAGAACATCATACAAGTCAAGATTATAAATAGATTCTCCATTACGCTTTAGTTCAATATTTCTAAAAGAACCATTTCTTGAGATGCCACCTGCAGCATCAATTGCGCCCAATACATTAGATCCTCCAGATAGAGTATAAATTCCAGGATTGTTAATACCTCCAACTAAAAGAACTTGTACATCTCTTACCTTATCAAGAGATAAAAAACTGTTAACTCCAACAGCAGAAGTTGAAATCATATTTGATACCACTTCTTCTGCTAATTGGAGAGATTTTCCAGCTAGTGAAACTTTACCAAACTGAGGAATAGCTATAGAACCATCTCTTTGAATCATTAACTCATGCTCATCATTTAAATTTCCAGTAAGAATTAATTTAAAGGAATCTCCAACATCCAATGTGTAGTCTGCGCCCAAATTACCAACATTAATTGGCATAAAAGAGGTCTGCATAGTATCAAAAAAATTTTCACCAAATTTTTTAAGAGAGCCGTCATCTCCAGAAAATTCATTTGTTCTTTTTTCAATGATTTCCAGTTGATCCTTAATATTTTGTAGAATCATTTTATTTGTTTCTACAGTGGTTTCAGCGCGGAATAGTTTTTCTAAGTCTTCCTTTTTATCCATTGAATTAGCAGATTCCATCTCACTTCTCAGGGATGGTGGTAGCCCAGCAAGAAATTCCTCATCTACTTTTGAAGATGGAGTTAAAACCTGAGCGAATAAGTTAGAATTAAAAAATGAAATAGCAATAAAAATTTTTAAAGATTGCTGCAATAACGGTTGTTTCATAACTCTGTCCAGATTTAATAATATCTCGATGATTATATAATATAATCTTGATGATTAGTTCAATTCTGCTAGTCTATTCGGTAAATATCTCTTGTAAAAACTTTATTCTTTACATCATCAAGTATTTTATCAAAACGATTCGCAATAATTAAATCAGACAACAATTTAAAATTATCTAAATTATTTACAATCTTATAAGAGTTCCATTCATCCTCTTTAAGAGTTGGTTCATATACAATGATTTCAATCCCATTCTTATTTAAACCATGGATAATATCTTTGATTGAAGATTCTCTAAAATTATCTGCATCAGTTTTCATAGATAATCTGAATATGCCTACTTTTTTAGGATTTTTCATGAGTATTTTTGAAATTATAAAATCTTTTCTTAATTTATTTGATCTGCTAATTGCACTTATCAATGTTTCTGGAGTTTTTTTAAAGCTTTGTTCGAGCTGTTTAGTATCTTTAGGAAGACAATAGCCCCCATATCCAAAAGATGGATTGTTATAATAATTACCTATTCTTGAGTCCATTGAAACCCCATCAACAACATTCAGCGGATCTAAATCATGATTTAAGCAAAAACTGTCTAGCTCATTAAAAAAAGAAACTCTCATTGCAAGATAGGCATTAGAAAAAAGCTTTACAGCCTCTGCTTCATTAGAACTCATATAGATAAGATTTACGTTCGTGCTTTTTGATGCTCTTTTTAATAACATACCAAAAGCCTCTCCCTCGTCATTATTACTTCCTATGATAATTCTAGATGGGTAAAAATTATCTTCCAATGCTTTGCCCTCTCTAAGAAATTCTGGGCAGAAAATTATCTTTGAAGATGGATATTTTTTCTGCATATTTGAAGAAAATCCAACAGGGACAGTAGATTTAATTATAATAATTGGCTCATTAATTATCGACGAGAGTTTTTTTATTGCTTTTTCAATTTCATTAGTGTTGAAGGCATTTTTTTCTTCATCAAAATTTGTTGGTAAAGCAATCACAAAATAATTAGATTCAAGAAATTTTTTTGACCAATAGTTACAAGCAACTAAATTCAAATGAGGTGATTGAATGAAATTCTCTATTTCATTATCTCTTATTGGAGAAATTTTACTGTTTATCTTGTCAACTTTTTTATTATCAATGTCATTTACTATTACATGATGATACCGAGCTAAAAGTATTGAAATTGATAGCCCAACATAACCTGCTCCAATAACAGAAATTTTAATGTTATTTTCAACATCTCTCATGCAAATTTTTTTATTCGTGCTTTGTAAAAATATAAAATTTTGATTCTATAGTTTCAGATTTAGAAAAATGAATATTTTTCTTCATAAATTCATGGTTAAGTGTTTCCAAAAGCTTCTTAACATCATGATAAGTTATATATTCTTCAGGATTTTCCACTCTATCTACCATGAAATCATGGCATGAAATTGCAGTATCAATCTTGCCGGATAATAAATTTTTAGATCCTAAGAGAGCTTCATATTCCATGCCTTCAATATTCATTTTTAAAAAATTAACTCTATCAATTTTATTTTTACTTAATATATTATCAAGAGTTTGAGCTTGAATATTTGTAGAGCTTGAATTATCTTCATTTATTGATCGAACTGAATTAGCTAAATGATTCTCCTCATTGGATATAGCCAATTCTTCATCTTTGCTTGATAATGCTGTGTCAATTGGGATTATATTTTTGATACCATTTAATGAAATCGTCTTTTTTAAACATCTAAAAGTTGAAGGATGGGGCTCAAAGGCTAAAACTAGTCCGCTATCTTTTGCTAATCTTGAAAAATATACACTCTCATTTCCAATTCCTGCGCCTGCGTCAACAATTACATCGCCTTCTAAGATTTTATAATGAGGAAGCCAGGTATTTTCTACCCTTATTTTAATTTCATCATATGACTCTACATTTAGATCTGGAGAAGCAATAATTATTTCTTTTCTTTTATTAATCCAGTCTCCTTCAAAGTCTCTAAATATCAAAACTACTGCTCGATGCTTCAATGATTGTTGAATTGTTCCGACAATTGCGACTAAAATCCATAATATTGGATAATATTGTAGTTTCTTAAAAAGATCCTTTATAGCTCTAAGCATTATTTCTCCTTCGAATAATTGCTACTCAATTTTTTCTCTATGTTCATAATACACTTATAAAGATTGATTATTTTTACAATAAAATTATTTCTAACTTATAAGACTGAGCCTACTAAATTTTTCAACCTGTCTGAATAAGTCATCTCATCATGAAAATAGTAATATTGCCTTTGAGCATCAGTGGAATGAATGTCTAGCAAATTTCTATCTTTCCAAGCATCCTTTATTTGATTTTCAAGTTTCTCAAGTGAATTACATAAAATAATAGCGTCCATATCATTAATACCTTGAAAATGTTCATAGCTATTATAAACATTGTGCATACTAGTAAAGTGCTTTTTATCATCATGGATAAAACCAAGAAATATTTTATTAAAGATTAGAGCCTCAATCATCATTGAAGTTAAGCCTCCTAGAATAAACTCAGCGTTAGATAATAATGCCGGATAGTAATCAAGTGATGGCTGAATAGAAATGCTCCTATTATTTGCCAAAAAATTTGAAGCAACTTGTGAATCTATGACAACATGCTGAAGATTATCCGGAATTTTTCCTCCTGTGCTTTGTCTCCAGGGATGTGGTCTATAAACAAGTTTTGTTTCTCCAAATATACTCTTATTATTTTCAATTACCTGATTGATTTTTTCCAAAACAGTGAACTCATCAAATTCTAATGCTGTTCCTACAAATAACATATATGGAAATTTATATACCGATTTAAGATTAGCAGATCTAAGCTTAAAGTAATGATCATATCTTGGTGTGCCAATTGCAGAAACATTTTTAGGATCAATGCCTTGAATTCTTTTTGCATGATCGATAGATTGATCTCCCCAAACTCCAAGTTTTGTAGGATGTCTCCAGAAAATTGTTTTGCTTGATAAGTTGTCCCAATTATCAACCAAAAACAATGTTGGTATTTTAGATTGATTACAAATCTCTATTAAATCTATGCCTTCTGGATCATATGCTTGAGATGGAAAAATTACTAAGTCGGGAGATATTTTATTAATAGTATTTTCAAGATCCTGATTTGATCCTAAGATAAATTTATTGAAGCAAAAATAAAGATGGAAAAGTGGGGAATCTACCAACAAATAATTTTTAATTTTATAAAAAAAAGTTCGAAAAAACCTCCATATAATTTTTAAAAATCTAGTAAGCAAACTTGTGCTTTCAGGGAAAAATGCATTAAATCCAATGGTTCTTTGAATTCTAAATTGAAAAGTTTTAGATTTGAATCTATGTCTCCACATTAAGATATCAAAAATTTTATAGTGTAGTTTAACTCTTTTATCATTCATGGAATATATGAGAAAAGTTTTTTGCTCAATAACTTTCATATTCTGCACTTTATCGGAAACGAGATAGCAAGTTTTATAATTTTCTTCGATGCTCTTGAATGCGTCGGATGAAATATAATTTCTTATATATAAATCACTGCACAGTACAACAAGCAATTTAGGCTTTATATTAATGGAGGGCATAGAAGTAGATATTATTTTTTTAAAAAATCCTGAAAAAATGTAAATAATTTTTTTACAGTAAATCCATGGTGCTCCAGAACCTCTTCATTAGTGCCGCATGCGGGCATAGCATCAATTGCATGATTTTTAAATTTTATTTTCATACCATTTTGATAAAGAATATTTGAAATTCGGCCGCCTTGTCCTCCATCAGAATAATGATTATCTAGTGATAAAACAAAATCTGAATTTTTAATTTCCTCACAGAGCCAAGATGCATCAATATTATTTAACCAGGGAAGATTTAATACTTTAATTTGCAGACTATAATTTTCTTTAGCATATACCGAAACATCATATGCAAGGGATAGCATAATTGGTCCATATGCGATGATTGTTAAGCTATCGCCTTCAGTTAATCTTGCCCCTTGTCCAATTTTAATTTCTTGTTTTTTTGATACATCAAAAGAAACTGGCCATGGAACACTTACAAGTCGTATGAATGTACTTTGATTATTCTCATTTATAGCCCAATTTAGCGCTTGCTCAACTTCAAATTCAGTTGATGGCTCAATAATGGTCATATTTGGCACAGACCCAAAAAGAGAGATATCTCTTAAGGATTGATGAGAGTGCCCTGGCCCTGCAGGCAAAATTCCAGATAAAGAACCCACATAAATGATTTTAGTTTGCTCCGTTGAGTTATTATAAATTTGCTCATTTGCTCTTGCAGACAAAAAGCATGAGAAAGAATGCACTATAGGCAAATATCCTTCTAAAGCTAATCCTCCTGCCTGAGAAACCATGTCTTGCTCTGCAATTCCGCATTCAATAAAACGATTTGGAAATTCATTTGAAAACTGTAATAACCCTGTATCTATCATCAAGTCTGCATCTAGGGCAACAATACTGTCATTTTTTTGCGCAGAACTCACTAATGAATTCGAATAAGATGAAATTAAGTTTTGTATATTCTCATTATCTTTATTAAAGCTTGGCTGGTTAATACTTTCTATCAATAGAGGAGGAAAATTGCTTTGACTAAATAATTTATCCGCTGAATCGACTAACTCTTGGACGGCTTCTCTATAAAGATTCGCTGAAGGTGCGCCACTGTGAAACTTGTAAAATTCAGTATCAGAATCTATTGATGTATGCTCCATAAAAGAGACACCTTTTCCTTTGATAGTATCTGCAATTATGATGTTTGGTTTTGCTGAGGATTTTTTTGCTTTAGCTAAAACTTCAGAGAGTTCATTTATATTATTACCATTACATCTAAAGACATTCCAGTGAAAAGATCTCAATTTAGATTCAAGATCACCAAGACTACTGACTTTTTCAAGCAAGGTATCTGATTGAAGTTTGTTATGATCAATTATTACAATTAACTCTTCTAAATTATTATTTGCTGCTGAAACCAATGATTCCCAAAATTGCCCTTCTTGTAACTCTCCATCTCCGGTTAAAACATATATAAAAGATTTTCTGTTTTTTTGTCTGTTTGCCGATATCATTCCTTTTGCTTTTGAAATACCCATTCCTAAAGATCCGGTATTAGTAATAATATTTTTGGTAGAAATATCTGGATGTCCTGGCAAACCATTAATCCTCCGGAGTTTGTGTAATAAATCAAAATCTAATTTTTGTAGCCCAATTAGAGCTGAGTATATGCCTGGTGCATCATGACCTTTTGAAGAAAAAAATATATTTGAAGTATGTTTATCTTTTGAATGAAATATTTCATTCATATAAATATATGAAATTATTTCCATGCTTGAAAAAGAACTACCGATATGACCCGAACCAGCTTTGGCAATCATATATAAAGTATTAATTCTTGCCAGTGAGGCAAAAAGCTCTACTTTTTTATTTTGATTTATACCTGAATCTAAAATACATTCAAATTGATCCTTTCCTACAAAGTACATCTCACCTTCTAAAGCAACACCTATTTGATCACCCATATTTTTTCTCCGATTTATTCATATGCTGGAATTTTTATTTTTGGTAAAATACTTTTATCTTTGTTAATTAATATTTTTGCTAGATCTAAATCTTCTGGTAAATTTATATCAAACCCTTCATGATTATTTGTTAAGAACGGAGCTACAATCTCGCCTGAAATGGAGTGTAATGAAAAAACTGTTTTAGTCCATGCAATTTCTATACTTGCATTTTGAACATAAACCTCCGGCAATGATGCATATTGGTGGCTATGCCAGGGTATGTTATCTTTTTTTAAGGGCAGCAGTGGGGTCATAAATTTATCATTTTTAATCCACATCTTTCCAGGATGTTGACTACACTTTTCAACACCCCTTAATGAATCTATATTTTGATTTTTAAGAAATTCATTGAAAGCCCTTATAATAGTTTCAGGGCCACGGAAAGGGCTCGTGGGTCTCAAAATACTAAAAATATCATATTCTTTTTTATTGCTTCTTAACTTTTTAAGACAAAAAGATACCCATTCTATATCTGCTGAGTTGGAACCTGAGTTTTCTGAAGGTCTTAGAAAAGGAATCTCAGCTCCATAATATTTTGCAATTTTAGCATACCGCTCACAGTCGGTAGCGCAGATCACTCTATCAAATATATTAGAATCTATTGCAGATCTAATGGTGTATGCCAACAGAGGATGGCCATCTAAAATATGCACATTCTTATCTTTAATCCTTTCAGAACCCATCCGGGCAGGAATTAAGGCGATCGAACGGAACTTATTATTATCTTTCATTTAAAGATCCAATTTGACAGAATTCTTATCAGACGATTATTAATTAATCTACGAGGAATACCAATAACAAAAAATTTCAAACTAACATAAGTATACATATATGTTAAATAAAAAGATGGTAAAAATTTCCTTCCAAACAATGATCCCAATGCTTCAACGAATAGTAAATATATTGCATTGATAATTTTATAATTTATATATGAAAAAAGTGGTCTTTTGTTTGGATAAATCGCTCTCAACTGCCTTGATATCATAGATCCGCTATATTCTGATCTTTCGTTTTGCTCTCTTCTTATATGAAGTATTTTATTTATCTGAACGATAGAGCCGAAGAGACATAGTCTTAGGATTAAAATTACATCAGGAACAATGAGTTTTGGCCACCCACCAATTTTTATAAGCGCTTCATATCTAAAAACTCCCCAAATTATATTGCCTGCTCCAGCCTCTAAGTTTGCAAAAGAAGAAATCCTTCTATAAACATTCATTGAATCATTCTCATAATAAGTGGGCTGTCTTTCATTAATTTGACCTCTACTATCGATTCCAGAAACTAATGGATATGAAATAATTGCAAATTTATTTTCATGTAATTTTTTGATATTTTCTTTAAGCCAGTCTTTATGGTAGAGATCGTGATCAGACACCCATGCAAAATAACTGGTATCTTCAGGGGCTTCATTTAACACAAATGAAGAAGCGGCACACATACCCAATCTGGATTTATTTCTAATATATTTTAATCTCTTATCTGATCCTAAAAAATCATTAATAATATCTGATGGATCTTCTGGGCTAAAATCATCATATATTAAAAGTGTAAAGTCATCATAAGACTGATCTAGAATTGACTGAATTGATTCTCGTAGATGTCCATGCCCCATCATCCATGTCATCATGGCAAGAAAAACTCTAGGCTGATTTTGCGAAATATGAGACACTATTTTATAAATTAGATAAGCGCTTTTCTTGTAACTATAGAGATATTCTTTAATTCTGAATAAACATCTAATGCTTCTAGCCCAGGCTCTCTAGAACCATTGCTTGAAAAACCAAAACCTCCAAACGGCATATGAGGCTCGCTTCCATAAGTTCCAAAATTTATATTAGCAAGACCAGATCTTACTCTTGTAGCAAACCACATTGCTGTGTCTATATTTTTTGTATGAATTGAAGATGTCAAACCGTACTCCGATGAATTTGAAACTTCTAATGCTTCAGAAATATTTTTAACTTTTATCAATGAAGCAATAGGTGCAAAAAGTTCTTTAGAGTTAAAATCAGAATTTTGATTATAACATTCAATAATAGTTGGAGAGATATAATAACCATTTCTATGTGGCTTATGTGTTGTTAGTGGCCCTCCGCATAAGATCCTGCCATCACCTTTTTTAATATTGCTTAATATATCAATTACCGCGTCATAACTATGTTTATTAATTAATGGGCCTAAATCACAGTCATTATTTATACCTAGTTTCAATGACAATGTTTTTGATAGGAACTCCTTTTTAAATGATTTATAAATATTCTCCATAACTATAATCCTGCTCCCTGAGGCGCAACGTTGTCCAGCATTGCTGAATGCAGATAAAACTGCCCAATTTACTGATTCATTAAGATCTGCGTCATCACAAACAACAAAAGGATTTTTTCCACCTAATTCCAAAGAGATTCTTTTCATATTTTGAGATGCTTGACTGGCTATTTTTATTCCTGTTTTGGTTGAACCAGTAAAGCTTATTAATTTCACTCTTTCATCTTGAACCAGTTGACTGCCTGCAAATGAATCACCGTGAATAACATTAAGGACTCCTTTCATGAGACCAGCATTATTGCAAATCTTGGCAAATAGATTTGCTGTATTTGGAGCATCTTCAGATGATTTCAATACGATGGAATTGCCACATATCAAAGCAGGGAAAACTTTCCATGCAATATTTGCTATGGGAGTATTTGCTGGAACAATTAACCCAACAACTCCATGTGGCTGTCTAACAGTAAAACTAGTTCTACCTTTTATGCCAGAAGTGAGTGATCGACCATATAACCTCATTCCCTCACCAGCAAAATATTCTCCCTGCAATATAGCTGCTTGAACTTCGCCTTTTGCATCGTTAATTTTTTTTCCAGTTTCTTCAGCAACGCATCTTGCTAAACTGGATGAATTCTTCTTAAGATTTAAAACAATCTCTAATAAAATCTGGCCACGGTTAACCGGAGTAATATCTTTCCATATATCGAATGCATTCTCTGCTGCCGATACTGCTTTACAGACATTTGAATAGTCTGAATTAACGAATTCAGACATTTTTTTTCCAGTATGAGGATTGTATTTGTCAAGCCAATTAAGTTTTTTAGATACTATTTCTCTTCCATTAATCCAATTATATATTTTTAACATGCCTATATAGCCGTCCAGCCACCATCTATAATTAAATTAGAGCCCGTCATGTACCTTGAAGAATCACTTGCAAGAAAAATTAAAGCTCCATTGTAATCGTTTTGAGAGGCCATTCTGCCAATAGGAATTCTACTGCAATAAGCATCTAAAAACTCTTTATCTTGATTATTAAATACACCTGCAAGTGTTAATGAGTTAACTCTAATATGTTTTTTTGCCCAATATACGCCTAGATACCGTGTTAAATTTAATAGGGCAGACTTTGAGGCAGAATATGGAGCAGGTTTAAAAAATACCTCTTTATTTTTTCTTCTATAGTCATACAAACTCTGATCAGGTGAAACTAGGCCGTATATTGAAGAAATATTTATTATCGAACCGCCATTGTTTTTTGCCATATTACCTCCAAAAATCTGACAGGTTAAAAAAACCCCCTTCAGATTTACATCTATGACTTTATCCCACAATGATTCTGGATATTCTTCAAACAGTCCATTTTCCTCTGGTGGAGAAGATGGGTTTGAGTCTATTGCAGCATTATTTACTAGTACTTCTGGTGATCCAATGTTAGAAGAAATAAAATCTAATGCTTCACTTAATTGATTTTTGTTTGTTATATCAGTTTTAATAAAAGTAAAAAAATCTGAATAGAGGCTTTGAAGTTCGATAAGTGATTGAGATTCATTTATGTCCAGAGCAACCACCCTAGCGCCCTCCTCGAGAAAAACTCTTGAGTATTCTGACCCCATTTGCCCAGAGGCACCCGTGATGACGACAACTTTTTCGTCTACTGAAAAATAATTATTTTTTTTTGTCATTTCTGTTAATTTTGAGCTTTATAAATCATGTCACAAATTTCCCTTACTGCTCCATGTCCGCCGCTAGCCTTGGTCTTAAATAGAATATGGTTATCAATTTCGCAGAATGAATCTGCAACACCAACCGGATACTTTACAAGATCAAGCGCATCAATATCATTTACATCATTTCCAACAAACATTGTATTATTTAGCTCTATTTTTAATTCATTGCAGACTGTAATTAAAGCATCATCTTTTTTTGAGACATCTTGCATAAATGGAATTTTGAGTTTTAATGCTCTTGCTTTAACGACTGGATTAGATTCTGTAGAAATGATATACGTTTTGATTCCAATGCTATTAAGCCTCTCTATCCCAATACCATCACTTCTAAGGCACTTAACTGATTCTATGCCAAGCTGATCTACGTACACAGAGTTATCTGTAAATACACCATCGAAATCAAAACAAACTAGTTGAATGTTTCTAAGATCATCTGAAGAAAGCATTGTGGAGTTAGTCTAATGATAATTGCTCATATGTAATTGGTGTACCGCTGGCAATATCTTCTTTAGCAGTAGTACCAATGACTCTATTTGATTCTCTAACAGGGATATGAGTTTGATTGAAAATTTTTCCAGACAGATCATCTAACTTTATAACCTCCCCTCTTGCAATATCTTTAATTGCAATAATGGACTTTCCTAGTTTTTGAAAAACAAACTCTTTTCCAAGATCATCTTTGGGTTTAGGTGGAAGCATATGTCTAACTCTTTTAATATCTCGAACAAAACTTCTAAAACCAGCTGGTTCAAGTGCAAAGCTATGATCAGTTCCCTTCCATGCTCTGTTTAGCGTAACATGTTTTTCAAAAACACGTGCACCCAACATGTATGCAACAGGTCCAGATAATGTTCCATTGAAGTGATCGGAAGATCCTATAGTGCAATTAGGAAACAATGATTTAAGACTTTTTATGGAGTCTAATCCCAATCTATCAAACTCACATGGATATTCAGAAACGCAATGCAAAACTGCAACATCTGATCCAAATTGCGTAAGTATTTTTATGCTTGCATCAATTTGATCCTCATTACCGCCTCCTATGCTAATGACAACAGGAATTTTTGTTTTTGCAATCTTATTAATAAATGGAAGATTTCCTAAATCAAAGGAAGCTATTTTAATTATATCTACACCCAGGTCCTCAAGAACTTTTAAGCTTGGCTCATCAAATGGAGTGGACATAAATTTTACATTATTCTTCAGACAATCTTCCCTCAATATTGGGAGCCATTCTAAGTTTAATTCTAATTTTTCTCTATGTGCACCATATGTCTCTGCAAAAGCATTTTCACTATCATAAGATTTAGAATATGCCTCCTCTGCAAACAAATACTTATTATCTCTAGTCTGAAATTTAACAGCATCAGCGCCTGCATCTGCAAAGATTTTGATGTACTCTCTTGCACGATCTAGGTCTCCCTGATGATTTTGACCAATTTCTGCAATAATAAATGGTTCGCCGTTTTTAGTAATTTCTTTAAACATAATTCACAAAAAATTATTTATGTAATTTCATTATATCTATCTATTATAAGTAAACATATAAATTTCAATTTATTAATTTAAGATATTTAATCAAAATCTAGATCAATACTTGGTAATGAAATATCTTTTTCTGAAATAGTTATATTATTGCAATCGAATTTAGATTCAATAAAATTTGAATCATGAAAACCTGCATAACTTAAGGCGTTATATTCTTTATTCATTAAATATTGCAAGATTACATCTTCTGTTTTTGTATAGTATGCGTGAGCATAATTAGATGGAATTAATAATGCATCGCCCGCCTCTAAGTCAAACATTTGAACTTTTGGAGAAAGCTTATCATCTACAGGGAATACCATATCCTTAATTGATCCTTTATGCACCAGAAGTATCTTAACCTGATCAAATGGTTTTTTTTGATAATGAAAGCCTCTGAAGACTCCAACTTTTTTGTTATAAGAGAGCAATTGATATTTAAAGTTAAATTTTTGTATGTCTATTTCTTTGTATAATAAGTGAATATTTAAGGGATTTGTGAATCCTCTTTGGTCGTTGAAATTATCAAAAATATTTTTGAAAACTTTTGGAATCATTTTATATATTTTTGATTTTACTAAGAATTGATTTTTGAAAATCTGAGTGAACAGCTGGAAAGATATTTAATGGCAATTCTTTGATTTGACTAATAAAGTTTTGACCATCGCCCTCTTTTAGAATTTCAACATTCTTTTTCATTATATTCATTATTAATTTTGCTAGATCTTCTAATAAAATGGTATTTGGGCTAAAAATTGAATATTCACCAGGATCCATATCAATTGAATTAATGATGCTTGTACATACATCTTGAACATAGGAAAGATTAATTTCTACATCATGAGATGGAATAGTAATAGGCTGACCTCTGAGAATATTGTTAATAAAAACATCAACTACCTTATTCCTCGTATCACCCTCTCCAAATGTATCAAATAAATAAAGATTTGATTGATGAAATTCATTCTGTTCAAAATTTTTTTTTAATATTTCCTTAGTAAGTGAATATTGATTTTGAGAAGCCATGGGTAAAAGCTGCATATAGCTTTGCGTTGAAATGACAAAAAGGTTATTTAAATTTTTTAGCCTTTCAATTAGTTGAGATTGAAAAGTAACATTCGAATTTATCAGATCAGCCAATTCATCAGCAGACTTAGGATTAGGATTATATAGAGTTGCAAGATTAATTAAAATATTTGAACTCAAGTTGTTGGACCTTAAATCATCAATAGGATGAATATCTGTGCCATTTTTATCCATTAATTGATATTGCTGATTTCTTTGAAAATTTATAACTTGATCATATCTTTGAAGAAGATGAGGCAAAAGGTTTCTTCCAATAAAGCCTGTTAAGCCAGTGCAATAGACTATTCTAGGCAATACTTTTCTCTGCTTGAGAAACAACTTCAAGCATATAGTTCATCTTTTCATCAGTCATTTGATTATGGCAGCCTAGAAGAACCCCGTTTCTCATAATGTTATCAGAAATATCAAATGATCCATAGGAATCCCATTTAAATTTCTTTGCCACAGGCTGTCTTAAAATATTTCCAGTAAAGATTGTTCTTGTTTGAACGCCAGATTTCTCTAAATATACTTGAAATTCTTTTCTTTTGCCCTCAAGGCTGCCTGAAAGAAGTAATGGAAAAGCAAGCCACCCTGTTTCAACGTTATCATAAGTACGGAAAGTTTGAAAATTGTGTTTATCAATAAGAGCTTCTTTCAGTTTATTAAAATTTTTTGCTCTGTTATTTACATTTTCTTTGAGGTTGTCTAATTGCACTAATGCAAATGCAGCAGATATTTCAGAGGGAAGAAAATTGTAGCCCAAATCATCAAATACATATTTGTCGTCATAATCAAAGCCATCTATTACGCAATCAAACCTTCTATTATAATCCTCGGTCTCACCATATAATGAGGATCTCCTTCCCCACCCTCTTAGTGATTTAGCAAGAGAGTAATCATTTTCATCTTTGAAAGCAGCCATTCCGCCAAAGCCTGCGCCAGTTACTACATGAGATGCATAAAAACTTGTGGTTGTGACATCTGACCATTCATTAATATCAGTCTTATATTTGTAGCCAATAGTATCTGCAGAATCTTCTATAACTTTTAAATCGTTTTCCTGCGCAAAAGTATATATAGATTCCCAATTTGCAACATTACCAATTAAGTTTGGCACACATATTGCCGAAACTCCGTCAAGGTCTAATTTTTTTAATATGCTTGTATCTATCTGAAGTGTATCAAGCTCCACATCAACAAAAAGAGGAATTAGATTACTTTGAACAAGCGGGGCAACTGTAGTAGAAAAAGTTAAAGAAGGAGTGATAACTTTTGATCCAGCAGGAAGGTTCAATCCTTTGATGGCTAGCAGATTCGCAGAGGATCCGCTATTTGTCATTAATGCAAATTTTTTATTAAATATTTTCGCGACTCTATCTTCTAATTTAAGAACATTTTTGCCACACATTAAAGCTAGGCGCTCTTCCTGTAAAATTTTTATAGCTGCATTGATCTCTTCTTCACCATAATTAGCTTCAGCATAAAATACTCTCATAAAATTAACCTGATTTATATCTCAAAAATTATCGATATTATAAGTCAAAAGAATGTTTTTCCTTCGATATATTTATTAAAAATTTATAAATCGTTTTCTAAGATACTCTTTAAATATTCGCCATAATCCGAATTTCCGTAATGGCTAATGCTTTTAATAAAACTACTTTCATTGATCCACTTTTGCTGAAACGCAATTTCTTCTAGACATGCAATTTTAAAACCTTGCCTCTTCTCGATTACATGTTCAAATTGAGAGGCTTCAAGAAGTGATTCATGCGTTCCCGTGTCAAGCCATGTAAAGCCTCTGCCCAATAAGGATACTTTAAGCTTATTATTTTTAAGATATACATTATTTAATGCTGTAATTTCAAGCTCTCCTCTTTCAGACGGCACTATAGATTTGGCTATATCCACAACATTATTATCATAAAAATATAATCCTGTGACTGCAAAATTTGATTTTGGTTTTTTTGGTTTTTCTTCGATAGAAAGGACATTTTTCTTTGAATCAAATTCAACTACTCCAAAATCTTTGGGATTTAATACTTGATATCCAAAGATTTTAGCTCCATCTGAATCCCTAGTAGCTTCAGCTAAATATGATGAAAAGTTTTGGCCGTAAAAAAAATTATCTCCCAAGATCAAAGAAACATTATCATCTTTTATAAACTCTTCTCCAATAATAAATGATTCTGCTAAGCCATTTGGTTTTTCCTGAATAGCATATGAGAAATTAACGCCGAAAGCAGAACCATTACCTAATAAATCTTTATATTGTTGCAAGTCCCGGGGTGTAGAAATCACCATTATATCTCTTATACCAGATAACATAAGCACAGAAATTGGATAAAAGATCATCGGCTTATCATATATTGGGAGAAGTTGTTTAGAAATTGAGGTTGTTGAAGGCCTCAACCTAGTACCCATACCTCCTGCTAAGATAATTCCTTTGTATGTAGCTGCCATACGTTATTCTGTTTTTCCAAGTCGATTGAGCTTATATTCACCATTCAGTATGTTTTGCCACCAACTTTCATTGTTTAGATACCAATCAATAGTATTGACTAATTTATCCTCAAAAATCCCTGATGGCTGCCAACCAAGTTCAGATTGAATTTTTGAAGAATCAACTGCATATCTTATATCATGTCCTGGTCTATCAGACACATAAGTAATTAAATCCTTAAAAGAGTTTAGTCCTATTGGTTTTTTTAGATCTAACTCATCTAGGTATGAACAAATTAATTGGACCACTTCAAAATTTTTCATCTCATTGTGTCCTCCTATATTATAACTTTTCATTGGATCAGACAGTTTAGCAATCTTAATTAAAGCATCTACATGATCATCTACAAAAAGCCAATCTCGGATCTGTAACCCATTACCATAGATAGGAAGATTATTTCCTTGAATTGCATTGATGATTATATGAGGTATAAATTTCTCTGGAAACTGATATGGACCATAGTTATTAGAGCAATTTGAAATTACGTAAGGTAAATCATATGTTCTTCCCCATGCTCTTACTAAATGATCAGAGGATGCTTTTGAAGCGGCATATGGTGAACTAGGATTATAAGGAAAGTTCTCATCAAAAAGAGAATTGCTATCCCCCAAGTCTCCGTAAACCTCATCAGTAGATATATGAATTAAACGAAAAGATGCACTTGACTTATTTCTATTTTCTTTCCATAAATTAAGGGAAGCATTTAAAACATTTGCAGTACCAAGAATATTAGTTTGTAAAAACTGTTCAGGATTTTCTATGGATCTGTCTACATGACTTTCAGCTGCTAAATTAAAAACTATATTAGGTTGATACTTTTTAAAAATATTTGAAAGTTTTTCAGAATCACAGATATTACACTTCTCAAAATAGTGCCTCTTATTTTTTAATTCTGAGGTAAGAGAGTTTAGATTTCCTGAATATGTTAAAGCATCAATATTGATCACTTCGTAATCATCATAAGAAAGTAATTTTCGAACTAATGCACTTCCTATGAAGCCCGCTCCGCCTGTAACCAAGAATCTCAACTCGAGAAAACTCCCTTGAAGAATGTAAAATTTAGATCAGATTATATATTAAATTATTGATTTATACTTAATGAGTAATAGATGAAAAGATTATATATCTTAAAATAATTAATTATTTACTTTTCTGATAGAGCATACTAAAAACCTTAAATGCAAAAGAAACAAAAAATAGTTTTCGTTATTAATGAGTATTCATTTTTTTTATCTCATAGAAAAAACCTGGTTATAGAAATATCCAAATATTTTGAAGTGACCATAATTACAGATCTAACAGGACATTTTCATGATCAGAATCTTGCAAATATGCCATATAACATTTTACATTTAGATAAACGAAGAAACTCAAGCAATGTAGTTGAAATTTTAAAATTTTTCACTGGACTTGTTCAAAAAATCAATCAATCAAAAGCGGATATTGTGTTCTTTGTATCATTGGAAAATTGTGTGTTTGGATCAATGATTAAAAGCTTTATAAATGCAAAGAAATCCTTTTTTATAATTACAGGCTTAGAAAATATTTTTAAAAAGTCTTCTGCAGTAAAAACGTTAGTTGCAAAAATATTCAAATTTTTTCTGAAACTTTCAGTTAATAAAAGTAATGCTGATTTTATTTTTCAAAATGATGCTGATAAAGATGAACTATCTACAAATATAAAAAAAGACATCAAAAATTTTTATATTATCAAAGGCAATGGAATTGATCTAAACAGATTTAAATTTAAACAAAGATTTTTAGATAAAAACCAAAATATAATAAAAATCTTATTTGCATCACGCTTGTTGTATACAAAAGGTGTGATGATGATTATGGACATTTCTAAAAAAATAACTCACTCAAATCTAGAATATAGGTTTTCAATAGCAGGAAAACATGATCCAAATAATACTTTGAGTATTAACAATGAAGATTTAATGTTGCTCAAAAATTCAAAAAATATTAATTTTTTAGGAGAAGTTTCCAATGACAAAATACATGATTTATATTTTCAACATGATATATTTTTATTGCCCTCAATTAGAGAGGGTATTCCTGGAGCTGCATTAGAAGCTGCATCAACTGGGATGCCTCTTCTATTATCAAATGTTCCTGGTTGTAAAGAATGTATAAGCTTGACTAACTCAAACGGAGCCCTGTTTGAAGTAAATTCTTTGGATTCTCTAGAAAAGGCAATTGTTGCCCTTTGCAGAAAAAGAGAAAATTTAATTAAAAACTCATTTAATTCACGAAAGCACGTTGAGGATCATTTCTCTGTTAAGAAAATTTCAAAGGAATACTTAAAAATTATTTATAAAAAATAGTATATAGCTATCTAGTAATTTTTGACTTCAAAAAAGCTAGTGCTTTTACGAAATCGATCGAAGCAGATAGTATCGTTATTCTAATAAAATTAAGTGGGGCAAGAAAGCTCCATTCTACTCCTTTCTTTCTTGGAATATATATACCCCTTAAAAAAATATAAATTAATAAAATAATTAAAATGCTTATTTTAGTTATATTGGGTAAATAAAAAGTATCCTGCAACCTCCAATCCAACCAGAACCAATTCCAGTTGTAAGCTATCACTATTAAGATTGCAGATATTGAATAAAAATATAAGTCTTTGTGAGGGCTAATATAAGGCAAAAAAGATGCGCTCAAATAATTTCTGTACCATTTTTTTAATACATCCAGATATGACATTCCAGCCAGTCCTGAATAATTGCATGATTCATTAGCATTTACAAAGTTGATATCATAAAGCTCGCATCTTTTCATCCAATCAGCATCTTCGCCAGCCCTTACTTTTTCAATAAAATTTCCGCATTTAATAAAAACATCACGATGAATAATGGACCCAGGCAAAGTTTTAATTGGCAAGTTTCCAAAAGTAGCGGCTCTAATAATTTCCTCTTTTTTATTATTAGTCTCATAAAATGTGCTGCCCCAGACAATCAAAGAGTTGGTTTTATTTATTAATTTTAAACTTTCACTTAACCAAATATTTGAAGGAGTAGTCTTAACATCCAAAAATGCTATATATGCTGAATTAGCATGTGAGAGACCAATATTACGAGAATGGCCAGGATAAAAATTTTTTTTCTGAAAATATAAGTGATTAAAAACTATATTTCTTGTTTTACAAAAACTTATGAATATTTCAGGAATTTGTACTTGTGTTTCTGATGAGTCAATTATGATTATTTCAAAGGGGTGAGCTGTCCATGAGGTAATTGATTTCAATAACTTACATATGCCATCACTAGATTTTTCTTTGCATGGAATAATTAGAGAAACGCTTTTCATGTGATTGAATTTTGAGAGTCCAGAAATTTATATATCTCAATATGTTTTTTAGCTACCAAATTAACATCAAAGTTTTTCTCGGCATATTTTCTTCCATTTTGACCAAGTAATTTAGCTTTTTTATGATCATGCAAAAGCTCTATTATGGCAGAAGATAAAGCCTCGGAATCTCTAGCTGGAACAAGCAATCCAGTTTCATTTGGGATGATAGCATCCCGACATCCAGGCACATCTGTAGTAATCACAGGCAAGGAGCTAGCTGAGGCTTCTTGCAAAATTTTTGGCATACCCTCTCTATACGAAGGTAAAACAAAGATATCGGCTTTTTGTAGCATGCTCTCTATTCTATCGGAATATCCCCAATATTGAATTAATCCTATTTGCTCCCATTCGTCTAGAAGATGATGGTTAATAGATGCTTTGTTCTCGCTATCAACATCTCCCACAACTGCAAAAGTAATTTTATTTAGATCATTTTCAAAAATTTTTTTAACTAATTTAGCTGCATGAACGAATTCAAATATACCTTTATCTTTAAGTAATCTTGAAGCAAACATCACTACAGATTGATTTGGATGATCAAAAACAGTTTTTTTACTAACATATCTATCTAAATTAACTCCTGAACCAGGTATCAAAATTGCCCTATCTGATCTATATTTACTTTTTTTAAGTACTAAATTTAAGTCAGCAGTGTTTTGACAAATGACTAGTGAATTTTTGTGCCTAAATATGAATCTATAAATTAATGAAACAACTTTTCTTATGCCATTATTTACAAAGCTTTTACTTATATATAGATACCCCATTCCAGAAATAGCATATACAACTGATGGGACTCCGTAAATCCTGGCTAATAATCCACCAAGTACTACAGGTTTTATCGTAACAAGATGGAGTAAGTCCGGTTTTACAGATCTAAAGATCTTAGATAATGAAAAACAGTAACCAAGAATACTAAATGGATTTATTGAGCTTCTACTTATTTTGATAGGATGCACAATTATTCCATGAGCCTCGATTATATCCATATTCAATGTAACCTGAGTTGCTAAATGCACCTCATAATTAGCTTTAATTGCCTCTTTAGCAATAAGTAATCTATGCGATACAAAGAACCAGTCAACATTGACAACAATTAAGATCTTTTTTTTCATGTTATCTAATAAATAAAATATTTAAAATAAACTTATTTCTGAACGGGGTATGCCAATTAAAAAGTTATGATATGGCAAATAGCATGCTTCAAATAGAGAAGATAGAGACATCCACCCAATGAAAACAGTAGCAACTAAAATATAGGGAAGCATTGTCCAAAAAATCCTCCACGGGACTTGAAAAAAGGGAATTCGAGCAAAAAAGATAGCTTGTAATGGAATAAGATAATAACCGACTCTATCACTTATAGTGCTGCTCACCAATAACAAAGCAAGACAAAATACCATCATTAAAGATCCTAAAAAAATAAGAGTATATTCATCATTAAATTTCATTTTCCAACGAGATCTAAAAAATACAAAAAAAATAATTGCTCCTATGGCTAAACTAGAAATCCGGTATATTGCACCAAATGCCTCATAGCTATCTGTAATATATCTATCAATTGCAACTTGAGCGAAACTAGATACTAATAAAAAGAATATCCCAGGAATAGCCAGCATAATTGCAATAAAAATTCGAGAATATGTAAATTGCCCACCAAGAAATGGTATGAGTGCAAGAAAAATTATTGCGCTAGTATGAAAACCCGTAGCTAGAATTGTAAATAAGATGTATTTGAGCAGCTTCTTGTCTATAAAAGCTATGAAGGCAAAACACATGAAACCAATTGCTGCTCCCTGTCTGATTCCAGACATCGGCATATTGAGAATGAGTATAGGGAACATAAAAATTAATGTTGCAAGAGGGTCTGGCTGACGAATAGCCAACCTATATATTCCAGCAAAAAAAATTGCTGAAGTGATAACATTCATCCAAGGAAATGTTAAATCTAGAAAATGAACTAGCTCTAGTGAAATTTTATATAAGGGCTCATTAAAAAGGGCGAAGGAATTAGCAGCCTCTGGATCATATCCGTTATATTGGATTAAATAATTACTCCAGTCACAACCAACCTGAAATCTAAATGCTGAGAAGATAAATAAAATAAAAGTTAAAATTGGGAGCAGTTGAATCCTTAAGGTTGCTTGCCCAACTAAAATATATCTTAGAAAAACCAGAACTCCGAAAATAACCAAATAAATCATAGATCTTTCTCTGCCTTTAGCCAACTTTGAAACATCAAAATGCTCCAGAGAAACTCAGTCCAATCGTATTTCTTGGATAAATGCTCTTTCCAAATCTTCTGAATAAGGCCAGTATTAAAATAACCTTCTTGGTTCATTTTTTTTTCATCTAGCAAATCCTCCGCCCACTCCCTGAGAGGATCTCTCAGCCAGTCACCTACTGGCAACCCAAACCCTAATTTTGGTCTCTCTATTAAATCTTTAGGAACATACTCATTTAGCAATTGTCTCAAAATCCATTTCCCAGAATTATTGTGGATTTTCATTTCTATTGGTAGTCTCCATGCAAATTCTACTAATCTGTGATCAAGAAATGGAGCACGGGTTTCTAAGCTTGTAGCCATTGACGCTCTATCAACCTTGCATAAAATATCATCTGGTAAATATGTCATAGTATCCCAATACATCATTTCTTCAGAAGAATTCTCAAAAAAGGGTTCAAACTGTTTAGTTGAATTAAAAAATTTTAATTGTCCAGATGAAAAATTTTTAGGCAGTCCTTTCATAAATTGACTAACATCATTTTGAGTGGAAATTAGATTAAAATACATTTGGTCTATGTTTTTTGTATTTTTAAGAAGTGTCCCAAGCTTGAAAGCCTTATTGCTTAATTGACTAATTCCTTTTTCAGGAGAAACAATTAAATTAAAAATTTTTTCTAGAATCTTCCAGCCATCGTTAGGGAAATTCGTAAAGATTTTGCCAGCGAAACTTCTTAATGAAGGCGGATATAACGCAAGTTTATTCCACAATCTTTCTGTCCAAAAGTATCTATTATAGCCTCCAAAAATTTCATCGCCCCCATCTCCAGTTAAAGCTACCGATAATGACTGATTTGCTGCCAAAGATACTAAATGAGTAGGTATTTGAGATGAATCCGCAAATGGCTCATCATAAATATGAGGAAGCTTTTGAATAACTTCTAAAGCATCATTTGCAGTCAATATAATTTCTGTATGGTCGGTACCGATATGATTTGCAACCTTCCTGGCAAACTGTGCTTCATTGAAGTCATCCTCTTTAAAGCCTATAGTAAAAGTTTTAACCTTTTGCATGGAGGACTTTTGCATCAAAGCGGTGATTAGAGAAGAGTCAATGCCTCCACTTAAAAATGAGCCAAGCGGTACATCTGATTGCATTTGAAGATTTATAGATTCTGATAGAAATTTATCAAGGTTATCTAGAGCTATGGCGGGATCTGTAATAATGGAGCTTTTACTATCCTGAATAGATTCGGATAAGGACCAATAAGCTATTTGATCATTCGCACTCTTTGTGAAATTATCAATACTAAACTCTATAAACGATCCAGGCTTGAGCTTAAAAATATTTTGATAGATGCTTTGAGGAGCTGGTATGTATTTATACTTTAAATATTCAGCAATCGATGTTCGTGAAATGCTATTTGAGAAATTTGGAAAAATTTTTATAGCCTTTAATTCAGACCCGAAAACCAAATTATTATTAACCAAACCATAATATAAGGGCTTTTCACCAAGCCTGTCTCTTGCAAGAATTAGGGTATTTTTCTTTTTGTCCCATACCCCAATCGCAAACATTCCTACAAGCTTTTTAAATGATTCTTTTACTCCAAACTCTTCAAAGCAATCTAGCAATGTTTCGGAATCTGAGTGCCCCTTCCATGATCTAGATGAAATATTATTTAAGCTTTTTCTGAGCTCCTTATGGTTATATATTTCACCATTAAAAACCATAATAAATCTTCCTGATCTCGATATCATTGGCTGAGAACCCGCAGGCGAAAGATCTAAAATCGCAAGTCTTCTAAATCCAAGTGCTACTTTAGAATCATCTGAAACCCAGCTTCCTTTCGAATTGGGGCCACGATGCGTTAATGTCTCAGACATACTATTTACAATCTTATTAGAAAGACTATCGGTGAAGTTGGAAGTTTGTATAAAACCGGCTATTCCACACATAAAATTAGATTTCTATAAATTTGATTATTGAAGTTCAAAGAATATTTCTTTATATAAATTTTTTAGCTGAGCAGCAATTTTTTTAAAACTAAAGTCCTGCACTCTTTTATTTCCATAGAAAATCACTGATTGCCTAATTTCAGTATTTTGATCTAGTAACTTTATTTTTTCTGCAAGAGAACTGTCATCACCAATTACAAAATATATTCCCTTATCTTCTGTAACTTCACGAAAAACAGGAATATCACTTAGGATAATAGGCGTTTCCGAAGCCATTGCTTCGACAATAGGGATTCCGAAACCCTCATAAGCAGAAGGAAATATAAATAGAGAAGCTGCGGTATAAGCAATATGAACTTCATGGTCTGATAATCCAGACAGAAGGTGAATTCTTCTTTCTAAACCTAAATCTATAATTTGATTGCTAATTGTTGACAGCTCTCCGTTGTCATTACCTATGATAATTAGAGGCTTATCTATTTCATTTTCATCAATTAAAGAAAAGGCATTAATAAGTTGAGAATAATTTTTCCTTTTTTCAAAATGCCCTACAGTTAAAAAAAATTCATTGTGAATATTATATTTTTTTTTAAATTTTTCTTGCTCAATATAGTCAATATTTTTATAAAAATTAGAGTGAACACCATTATAGATGACTGAGATTTTACAACTAGGCTCCAAGATTTTTAAGTCATCTTTAATAGATGATGATCCTGTAATAATTCTATCAGCCTTTAACAATGCATACTTAAAAATAGATTTAAAAACTATATTGTAAAAAAAATTATACTCAGGACCTAAACCTCTTAAGTCATGGATAGTTACAAAGTTATATTTTGCTGAGGACCTTATGAAGGGCAAATTGAATATTTCAAAAATATCTAATCTCTCATCTTGTGTTATCTTTGGCCAATAAAAAATCCCACGAATAGCTTTCGCAATCCTGCCTTGACTTGGTATGGGGGTTTTAACAAATTTAATATTTGATGATGATGCAAACCAAGAATCCATTCTACAATCGTATGGTTCAAAAATAATAAACTCATCATCAGGCATTTGAGAAAAAATTTCTGAGTATATTCCAATAAATCTCTGTTTTGCTCCTGATGGCCTATCATTAAAGCAAGTAGCATTTAATCCAATTCTCATTAAAGATCCCTGCAGAGCCTTTGATCAAATAAAGTTTTATAAGTTCCATTATCTATCTTGTCCTGACACAAGAACAAAAAATTATTTCGATAAAGATTTAAATCTCCAAAATTTTCACTAGATTGATCCTCTTGAAGATTAAATGTTTCTATTCTATTTAATTTATTATTTTTAATAAAAAACCCTTTGTAGCCTAACCCAAGTATCATCTGAAAGATTGAATCAATATTTTGTGAATTATGGCGCTGCTCAATTTCAATTAGTAAGGCAGGCATATTAGCTTGAATTGTTTTTAAGCCTCCATTAATAACATCGATTTCATGGCCCTCTACATCAATCTTAATAAATGAAATTTTGTCAAAATTAAAACCATCTAATTTTTTTATATTAATTTTTTGATTACGAGAATTAGCGAAGAGATTTTTCTGAAGTGAAGCCGAGGCATCATGCTCCATTCCATTTTTATCAATAGGAATATGTAAGTTTGCCTGCCCTTCATGACTTGATAAGCCGAAAGGGTGAATAGATATATTGCTATACTTTGAAGACCATGCTTCTAGCAATTTCAAACAGTCAGGATTTGGTTCAAAGATTTCTAATTTGCACTTATATTTTGAGATAATATATGAGTAAATACCCCTATTAGCCCCAACATCAATCGCACGCCCATCATCAGAAATAAGATATTCCAGCAAATCCATTTCAGGCTCTTTTGCTCCTAAAAATAATGCATAAAAATACTTTATGGGAACTTGATACCTAATTGGTAATGCATCTCTCAGAAGTGATTTTAGTTTATGCATAATATATATAATTAAAGTTAAAGAAAAACATACAAACATTTTAAACTGTTTTGTATGGAAATATTTATTCTATTATCTAGGTTTCGAAATTTTGTCTATTGCTTTAATGTACCTTTGATACATTAAAGTATGACTATAATTGCTTTTCACAAAATCTCTTGCGCTTGATGAATTTACATTCTTACCATTTTCTATTTCTATAATTAATTGATAAATTTTTTCAGCAAATGCTTCTTTATTATTTGGGACGCAATATCCAAATTGTTCATTTATACCAATTAAATTTTTTACCCCTGTAACATCAGATGCAACGATTGGGAGCGATGATGCCATAGCTTGCAATAAAGAGGTACTAAGTGTCTCTCCCTCTGTAGCATGAACATAAATATCTAAGTCTCTCATCCAAGGACCAATATCTGTTTCATTTAATAAACCATTAAAAATTACCATTGACGGTTTATCAATAGATGAAACTAAATCCTGTAAAGCATTATGATTTTCTCCATCTCCTGCAAGATGTAGTTCGATATCTATTTCAGGATATTTAAGAAATATATATTGCATTACTGATATCAAAAGGTCCTGCCTTTTAGAGAATGAAAATCTTCCAGCCATTCCTATTTTATATTTCAATTTTTTCCCAATTAGAATATCTTTTGGGTAAAAAATATTCGTATCAATCCCATTTGGAATAACCTCAATCTTGCTGGTTGGAAAAAAGACTCCATAAGAATTTGATAGTTGAGATTTATATTCTTCAGTTAGTAAAATAATTTTCTTGGAAAACATGATAGAAAAAAGGCTCATTAATTTCTCTCGCCATGGCTTAACTATGTTTGAAGTATGGGCAACAGATACTAATGGAGTTGAAAAAATAAGGCTATATATCTTACAAATCAGTATAGGGTTTAAGGTATGGCAAATAATGATATCTGGTTTTAATTTATGTAGCCACTGGAATAACTGAAACCAAGCTGTTATTGGTTTTTTGGGCTTGAATTGAAAATTTTGAAATTCTAGGCACAAGTCATTTGATTGTTTTCTATAAAAACTATCTAAAGGTTTCTCTCCTATAAAGCCTATTGGCCAAGAATGAATTCGATCTTGATCTCCTGAGAGAAGAGAAAAAACAACGCTTCCCAGGCCCCCAAAACCGCTATATGTAATTTGACATATCTTCATATTTATAAACTAATAAAATTTTATGATATAGATAAATTAAGAATTTGGCTTATCAAGTACAATTCTCTTAATGCCAAATGAATTAATCGTTTTTACATTCGATGTTTCTATACTTTCTGGCATCGTATAAGAAGAAAAGCATACAGTATTAATGTATGGAGATAGATTTATAATTGCAGACGACTGAAATCCATAAAGAGTAGGGCTGTAACCCTTTTTTATAATTTGATATATTAAATCTTCGACAATTAAATCTGTAAAATTAAGTTTTTTAAAATCCTCTTTGTGCTTAGATTTAATCCAAAAATTTTTACATGAATCGGGATGAGGTAAAAAAATATCAAACTTATCTGAATTTATCAAAGACTCGAATTCAGCAGAAATTAAATCGTCTGTACTACCAAGCAAAACTCTAATTTTTTTATAAGATTCAATATGAATCGGTACCAAAATATTAATTTTTCTATGTTCACAATTCATCCATTCGGTATATTTTTTGTCATAAATACTATAATGGCATGAAATATTTTCTAACAATTGATTGGGACTTTTAAGATTAAAGAGTTTTCTAATAAAAGAATTAATTCTTGCAGTTGATGCAAGATTAATATATTCAAAAAAAAATTTCTTATTAATATTAAAACTCCCATCATCAAATAAATTGAGATCTTTATTCTCCACTCTCCTTTCAAGCATTGATAGTAATGAAGAAGTAATGCTAGCAAAGAAAAAATTTTTATATTTTTGTTGTCTAATTTTTTTTGGCAAAAAATAAAAATAGATAAAATCTAAAAAATTATTTAAAAATCGAATATTGTAATACTGAAGAAAGTATTTTTGATTAGTATCTAGCTGGGTAAAATAGTACCTGTGTTTTTTTCCATTTCCAGCAGGATGGTAAATAACAAAGTGATCGCCATTAATCTGCTCAAGTATTTTATTAATTATTTTTACTTGCAAGGGTGTTCTGCAAAAAAAAAGATTTGTGATTTGACCGGATTTCATTTTAAAGTTGTTTGTTAAACTTAGTTTAAAGCTTTTCCATCTGGAGATAACATTTTCTTAAAGAATTGATTCTTTTCTTTTAATTGGTCATAAGTCCCGCTATCAAGGATTTTTCCATTCTCTAAAATATATATAGTATTGCAATTTTTAATTGTACTTAATCTATGGGCAATAATAACAATTGTTTTTTTTCCAAAAAAATCATTTATTGCATTCATAATTAGCATTTCAGATATTCCATCTAATGAGCTTGTTGCTTCATCGAGAATTAATACGCTAGCATTTTGATACAGTGCTCTTGCAATACCTATGCGCTGTCTTTGACCTCCAGATAGTTGAACCCCTCTTTCTCCAACCACTGTATTGATTCCATTTTCTAGAGAATCAACAAATTCTCTTAAATGGGACATATCTATAGCATTAGCTACTTTTTCATTATCTATCTCATCTTCTGGTAACCCAAATGCAATATTTTCTTTTATAGTTGAGTCAGCTAAAAAAATACTTTGTGGAACAAAGCCAATCAGATTCTGCCAATGTTTAATATTGTGGGAATTAATTTCATTTCCATCAATTAATATTTTTCCTTCATTAGGAGGAATTAACCCAAGTAAAATATCTATTAAAGTTGATTTGCCTGAGCCTGATGAACCTACAATACCAACAACATGATTAGCAGGAATTTCTAAATTAATATTATTTAAAGCATTACTATATACGGAGGGATATTTAAATTTAATATTTTGTAATACGATATTTTTTTTAAAATCTATTACATTATCTACATTATCATCAAAATTTTGAGTGAATTGATTTGCATGATAGTCAGCATCGCTTATTTCTAAATCCTCTTGCAATAGATGAAAGGCATGAATATTAACTCTAATTGTGGTTAAGCTGTAGTAGATTTGCTGAAATGCAGGCAAAAGCTTAAATCCAGCCAATGCATAAATAGTAATCACAGGGAGAATTTTGCCGATATCTCCCTGGTAGTTAAGCAGCAAAAAGATAACCAACAAAATAACAGAGCTAAATGCTACAAGCTCCATAATATATCTTGGTCCCATACTAAGCACTTGCGAGCTTCCCGCTGCTCTGGCGAAATTATTACTAGCTTTAAAGAAACTCTTATTAAATAAAGCTTGTCTTCCAAGTAGTAACACATCTTTTATGCCTCCAAAACCTTCACTCATTAACTTTAATCTCAAGGCTTGAGCTGCAGATGTCACAGACCCATTTCTTATTAATCGCGCTCTTGCAGTTTTGTATAAGAAAAAATAGGCTATCGAAAATATTATTGCAGCACTCATTGCAACATATATATTGTAAATCATAAGGGCAATAGACATGATTATTGACATCACAATTTTAGAATTCATTAGCATTACGTGGTTAATTACACCGTTTGAAACACGAAGTGACTCATTTGCTATTCTATTCTTTAAGTTGCTGCTATTATTTGAAGAATGAAAAATCCAATCTTTCTGCATATAAAAATAATAAAGCCTATTGCTTAAATCTGCGCCAACCAGAGCTCCAAAAATAGATAGTCTCCATAATGTAAAAAGAGAAATAATTGCGGTAATCACCAAAATAGCTAAAGTAAAAACAGCAGCTAGTAATAAAAAACTAGATGGAGAAGAAATATTAATAATATTTGATGCCTCTATATACAAAGGGTTTATCTCTATTTGATTAAAACTTCCCACCAAAGACATAAATGCACCAACCGCTGCAATACTTATAACCTCAAAAGCTGAATTCAAAATTACAAGAAATTGAAGAAGAATCAATCTATTCTTTTGTGATGTGCTTAAAAGATGAAATAAATTCTTAAGACTGGAAATCATAGCATTAATTATCTATTAATCTTTTTTTGCAAGATACCACTTGACTGTTTTTGATAGACCCAACCGAACATCATCTGAGGCTTTATATTGCAACAATTTTTCCGCTTTTGATGTGTCAGCCTGCGAATGTCGAACATCCCCTAATCTAAAATCTTGATAATTAGGTTTAAGCGCATATTCAATACCATTTTCTAATAGAAGATCTCGAAGAATATTAAATAGTTCATTTAGAGAGGTACGGTCATTTACTGCAACATTATAAATATTATTTTTTGATTTCTGATTTGCCAAGGCAGATAAAATATTTGCTTGGACTGCATTATCGATAAAGCAGAAATCTCTAGTAGTTTCCCCATCTCCATTTATATCAATAGGTTTATTTTGAATCATTAAATTAATCCAACGGGGTATAACAGCAGCATATGAACCCTCAGGGTCTTGACGTTTTCCAAAAACATTAAAATATCTTAAACCTATTGAATTAAAATTATAATTTTTTGAGAATACTGCCCCATATAATTCATTCACATATTTAGTTACAGCATATGGAGATAATGGTGAGCCAATATGCTCTTCTATCTTTGGCAATCCAGGGTGATCGCCATACGTTGAGCTACTTGCAGCATATGTAAAACTCTTAACGTCAGAGTCTCTTGATGCAGTGAGCATATTTAAAAAGCCAGTAATATTTACATGATTAGAAATTATTGGTTCATCAATTGATCTTGTAACAGAACCTAAAGCAGCTTGATGAAGAACAAAATCTATTTTTTTTACCGATTTCTTGCAATCTGAGTAGTTGGAGATATCTCCCTCTATAAGCTTAAAATTTTTCCATTGTTCCTTTGACACTAACTGTCGAACTTCTTCAAGATTTGTCTTATGACCAGTAGCAAAATTGTCTAAGCCAACTACTTTTTGATTATGCAGCAAGAGGGTTTCCAGCAAGTTACTTCCAATAAAACCAGCAACTCCAGTAATTAACCAAATATATTGATGGGTTTTTAAATTATTTAATTGGGACTCAAAATATGTCATAAAAATTACATCCTTAAATCTGAATCTTCTTTTTCTAAAATATATTTCAGATCAAAGATAATATGAGTTTCTTTACAAGAAGATTTTAAACTAGCTACAGATAGCTCTCGAAAATCATTATGAGCTACAGCAAGAATAATTCCATCGTAATAATTTTTTTTTAATGAATCTACAAAATTAAAATTAGTTTTATTAATCTTTTTTTTGCAAACCCAGGGGTCAAAAACATCTACATTCATCTTATAAGATTTTAAATTATCAATTAAATCAAAGACTTTGCTATTCCTTGTATCTGGGCAATTTTCTTTAAATGTTAAGCCCATGACTAATATATTCGAGTCTTTTAAGATAATCTTTTTTGATTCCATTGAAGTGATAAAACGATCAGTAACATTTTGTGACATATTGTCATTCAGTTTCCTGCCAGACAAAATAATCTCAGGATTATATCCAGACTTCTTTGCTTTAAAAGTTAAATAGTATGGATCAACGCCTATGCAATGACCTCCAACTAAACCAGGTCTAAATGGTAAAAAATTCCATTTTGTTTCTGCTGCTTTTAATACCTCCTCAGTATCAATATTTAATTTTGAAAAAATTATAGAAAGTTCATTCATTAAAGCGATATTTAGATCTCTTTGAGTATTTTCAATAACCTTAGCTGCCTCAGCTACTTTTATTGAGCTGACCGGAAATGTTCCAGCAGAAATAATTTTTGAATATAAATTATTTAAAATCTCCAAAGTATTATCATTGGAAGCAGAAACCAATTTAGTAATATCCTTTAATCTATGTTTTTTATCACCTGGATTAATCCTTTCAGGACTGTATCCAACAAAGAAATCTTTATTTAATTTTAAGTTGGAGCATTCCTCAATGACTGGAACACATATTTCCTCAGTAGCACCAGGATAAACTGTAGACTCAAAAACAATAATATCACCTTCATTCATTACACTAGCAACAGTATTGCAGGCAGAAATTAAGGGAGCAAAATCTGGTTCATTTAAATTATCAACAGGAGTTGGAACAGTAACAATTATAACATTGCAACTTTTAAGAAGATTGATTTCATCAGTAAATGTTAGTAGAGTCGAGGATTTTAATTGATCATCGTCGACCTCTAGTGTTGAATCAACACCTGATCGCAGTTCCAGAATTCTTTTTTTATTTATATCAAAGCCTGTTACTGGGATCTTTTTTCCAAATTCTACAGCCAGAGGCAAGCCAACATAGCCTAAGCCCATGATACCAAGGTTAATATTCTCAGGGTTCATGAATTAAAAGCTCATAAGATTAATGGCTTAAAATAAAAATCATTAGTTTCGAATTACTATAAGTCGAATTAAAAGTCCCATTATGTAAAAACCTAACCCTAAAATTAGACCAATAATTACTATTCTTAATCGAGATGGGCCAGACTTATATATTGGCAGGAACGCTTCATCGATTGGATTGAGTAAATAGTTTGGCCTTACATTTGCTAACATCTGTGTTTTAAGCTGAGACTCTATTAGCTTTGCAATAGCTAACCTTGTATCGATTTGCTTTGTTTTATTTAAAATTTCATTAAGGTATTCTAGAGCAAGCCGAGATTCTGCAAGCTCTTTTTCCCTAACTATAGTATTTACTTCATGAAACATTAAGGTTAAAAAATTATATGAAAACACAGGAGACATATGTTCTACTTGTATATTGATAAACCCTGATTTTTTATCAAGGTTAATCTTAAGGATTTGTCTGTATTTTCTATATGCTTCAAGGTAGGAGGGCTTTGAGGATACCCACTGTTTTGAATCTGCATCATAGAGACTGGTATCAAAAATGATAGACTGAGATTGAGAGTCAAATTTTTTTGCAGCAATAAGAGCTGGAAGTATCTCCTCAAAGCTTACAAGATGCTCAAAAAAACTTCTAGATTCTAAAGTTGCGATTGCCAAAGCCTGTCTACTTCCAGTTCCAGAAGATCCTATGCTGATGCCTGCTGCAGATGCAATACCTGAAAAACTTGAAGAGATTGCCGCAGAGGAAGATGAAGGTGCTTGATCCCCGCTAGAAACTGTTACTAAACTTTCTGAAGTATATAAATTAGGCAGACTTAGACTATAAATAACTGAAATTACTGCAAAAAAAGTCATTACTGCTAAGAAAATCATTTTTGTTTGCCATATAAGTGCAAATAGCTCTTTTATATCTATGTCATCTGAAGAATTTTTATCTAATATAGTGTTCATACTTAACCCATACTACTCTGAATAATTGGTTCCTCTTTGCACATAAGCTTAATAAGATCATGAAAAGAAGTGCTTGGTTTCCAGCCACAAACCTTATTAATTTTGGTGTAATCTCCTATTAACAAATCTACTTCTGCAGGCCTATAAAACTTTGGATTAATCCTGATAATTGTTTGTTTTGTTTTAGCATCTATCCCAACCTCATCTAATCCGGACCCACTCCACTCAAGGTTATAACCAAACTCATACGCTGCTAATTCACAAAATTCTCTTATTGTATGAGTTTCATTAGTAGCAAGAATGTAATCATCTGCAGAGTCTAAGCCTAAAATGTTAGTCATGCCTTTTACATAATCTTTTGCAAAGCCCCAATCACGTTTTGCATCTAAATTCCCTAACTCAAAAAAATCATACTTTTTTTGTTTTACGGCATATAGTGAACTAACAATTTTTTTTGTTACAAACTCTTGGCCTCTAAGCGGGCTTTCATGATTGAATAATATTCCACTAGAAGCAAAAATATTATAAGCTTCACGATAATTCACTACACTCCAGTGAGCTGCTAGTTTTGAGATACCATATGGGCTTCGCGGATGGAATGGAGTATTTTCACTTTGTGGAATTTCAGCAACTTTTCCAAACATCTCTGAGGTAGATGCCTGGTAATATTTAATATTGCTAGAAGACAGCCTGATTGATTCTAAAATTCTTAATGGCCCAATAAAATTTACGTCTTGAGTATATATTGGCTCCTCAAAAGAAGTGCCCACGAATGACATCGCACCAAGATTATAAAAATAATCTGGTTTAATAGAGTTTATCAACTTAAAAACCTGTGAAAACTCTGATAATTCTAGCTCTACTATTTCAAGATCATTTTCAATGCCTAAGTACTTTAGTCTCCAAAAAGTTCTCTCACCACCTCTGCGAATGGCTCCATAAACTTTTATGCCCTGCTCAATAAGATGCTGAGCAAGGTATGCTCCATCTTGGCCAGTAATTCCGGTGACAATTGCAGATTTCATTTTTCAGATAAAATTTAAAGTAATTTTAGAAAATTATTTACGAATTATATATGAAATTGAAGCTATTTTTTAAATAGTTTATTGAAATGAATCTAGCAAAGTCTCAATTGATAACCTCTTTTAAAGTTGAGATTACAAAGTTAATATCGCCATCAGTCATTCTTGGAAAAATCGGTATGCTGATTGCTCTTTTGTAATAAAGCTCTGCTTTAGGAAAATCTCCCTTCTTGAATCCAAGTTTCTGATAATATGGATGGAAATGAACTGGAATATAATGAAGATTAACACCTAAACCATTTTTTTTTAGTAATTGAAAAATTTCTTGATGAGATTTTTCAAGTTTACTTAATTCAAGTTGGATGATATATAAATGAAAGCTTGAATATGTATTTTGATTCTGGATAGGTATATCAAGGGGAAGCAAACTTAATTCATTATTGTAAATATTAGCTATTTCATGTCGTCTCTCAATATATGAATCTATTCTAGTGAGCTGGCTGATACCCAATGCTGATTGCAAATCCGTCATTCTATAGTTGTAACCAAGGTCGATTTGCTCATAATACCAGTCACCATGACTATCATTTTCCATCATATTATGATCCCTAGTAACTCCATGAGTACGCAAAATTGACATCTTAGAAGCTAAATCTTTGCAATTGGTCAAGGCTATTCCGCCCTCTAAAGTAGTAATGATTTTAACAGGATGGAAGCTAAAAATAGTAACATCACTGAAACGACAATTACCTATCTTGGAATTAAGGTAACTCCCGCCGATTGCATGAGAAGCATCTTCAATGATCTTAAATCCATACTCTTGAGAAAGATTAAAAATTTCTTTCATCTCTGGCGATTGTCCAGCCATATGCACAGCAACTAAAATTTTTGGCAGTTCGCCACTAATTGAAGCTTTTTTTAATTTGTTTTTTAATTCAATTGGGCAGATGTTAAATGAAACAGGATCTATATCTACAAAATCAACTCTTGCATCGCAATATAAAGCACAGTTTGATGAGGCAACAAATGTAATTGGGCTAGTCCATAATATATCACCCTTGGATAGCTCTAAAGCCATGCATGCTATGTGAAGGCATGATGTTGCACTATTGGCAGCAACACCAAAACTTGCTCCTACATATTTGCAAATAGCCTCTTCAAATTTAGGTACAACCGGCCCTTGTGTTAAGTAATCAGATTCTAGAACTGAGATAACCGAATCTATATCTTCCTTTTGAATATCCTGCCTGCCATATGGAAGCATTAGATCTTACCAATGAATGATTTATTTTTTTCAACCCAGCTTAATAACTCATCATTTGTCATCCAAAGTGAATTATTATCACTCGTATAGGAGAAACCATCTTCAACTTTTTTACCGTCTTTTATTCTATGTGTATCTAAATTCCAATCAAAAATAGCAGGTAGAATTTTATAGTGATTAGAATATTCATAAGTATATGGTGAGTCATCGGCGCCTATCATCTGTTCATGCAATTTTTCGCCCGGCCTAATTCCAACAATCTCATGGTGAGCATCCGGTAACAATGATTTAGCTAGCTCAATAATTTTCATAGAAGGTATTTTTTTAACATAAACTTCTCCACCAATCATGTCATCTAAAGCATGCCAGACTAAGTCTACCCCTTGATCTAGAGAAATCATAAAACGGGTCATCCTATGATCAGTAATTGGGATGCTTTTTTTGCCTTTTAATGAAAGAAAAAATGGAATAACAGAACCTCTTGAGCCCATAACATTTCCATACCTTACTACCGAAAAACTTGTAGTATTTGATCCAACATAAGAATTGCCTGAAATAAATAGCTTGTCTGATGCAAGTTTCGTAGCTCCATATAAATTGATTGGGCTGCTAGCCTTATCAGTAGAGAGAGCGACAACCTTTTTTACTTTTTTGTCTATGCAAACATCAATTAGATTCATTGCTCCAATAATGTTAGTCTTAACACATTCAAATGGGTTATATTCTGCAGTCGGAACAATTTTAGTCGCAGCTGCATGGATGACATAATCTACTCCATCTAAAGCTCGTGAAAGCCTTTCTTTATCTCTGATATCGCCAATAAAAAATCTAATTCTGTCATCATTATTAAATAGTTTTTGCATCTCCCACTGCTTCATTTCATCCCTTGAAAAGATAATTAGTTTTTTAGGATTAAATTTTTTAAGAGTTAATCTAGCAAAAGCATTACCAAAAGATCCGGTCCCACCTGTAATTAATATAGTAGAGTCATTAAGAAATTTCATAGATCGCTCTTGGGTATTAGGTTATATATTATAGTTAGCATTTATTATAAATTATTGGAGGCTGAAGCCGGAATCGAACCGGCGTAAACGGCTTTGCAGGCCGCTGCATAACCACTCTGCCATCCAGCCAGGTCGTGTGCATTATTTAATTTCATTAAAATAGTAAAGTCTTTCAATATCACTTTCATCTGTTTTTGGACCGTATTGTATTTCAATAATATGGCAAGGTACATCATATGGATTAGTGATTTGATGCCAATCCTCAAAATCAACAATAAAATAATCATGTTTATCTAAAATTATTTCTTTTTTTTGGTTAGGATCGCCTTTACTGTAGTTCACCAAACACTTGCCTTTTGAAACGACCCAAATCTCTTTTCTATAAAAATGTTTTTGAAAACTCATCCCATTTTTAGGCTCCACAATTAGTTCTTTAACTTTAATATTTTTGTCTTGATGAAGGTTATAAAATTTACCCCAAAGTCTCTGCTCTGATTCAAGGTTCCAGTTCTTGAGAATCCAGCTACTAGAATTCATTTTTTCATCGCCACCAACTGAGAACTTAAAATTAATACCTTGAACATTCATCTCAGGTATATTTTCTATATTTCTATCCCCTCCATTACAAAATATAATCTGATCATTAGGATATTGTTTTTTTAAGTCAATTAATCCATTGACACAACTTCCGAGCTCATCGTCTTCAAAACCAATAACTTCATCAACTAATTTAAGGCTGCTTACTATTGATTGTCTTTCTTCAAATGGTAAAAAAAACTTACCTTTTTTTTCAATAAGCCATGCATCACTATTGAGACAAACTACAAGCTTATCTGCATCAGAAGCAGCTGCTTTTATATAAGATAGATGACCACTATGAAGAGGGTCAAAGCCCCCGCTAATTACAGCTATTTTCATTTTAACTAGCCTTTATGAATTTATTTAGTGTCTAGATTTTAAACCATTAAAGGTCTTAACAGTATACTCTAGGCCTGTTTGAAGTGTAAGAATCAAAGAGGCAAAAAGAAAAAATTTACCTAGAAGAATTACTAGGGAATTATTAAGATGAAGACCAAAAATAAGTATGAGGAATGTTATCAGCTGTAAAAAGGTTTTTATCTTTGCAGCAAGAGTAACTTTTGTTGCGCTCATATTATTCTCTCTAGCATTAATATCTCTAAGTGCGGCAACCCAGAATTCTCTGATCAGTATCAAGCCTCCAATAAAGCTAACAAATGGACTGGACATAGCAAGGGACAAAGATAGAATCAAGAATGTCAATAAGATTTTATCAGCTATCGGATCAAGGATGCTTCCCATTGTTGATTCTAAATTATATCTTCTGGCAAGATAACCATCCCAAAAATCGGAAGAGCTTGCTATTAAGGTCAAAAGAAATGCCCATCCATACAATCCTAGAATGACTAATAAAAAAATTATTGGTGACGCAATAATCCTAAAATATGTAAGTGATTGAATCAAATAGTTCATTTTTTATAAAATAATTTAATTTCTTTGGCTAGTTTAATACTTATTCCATTAACCTTGCACAAATCATCTATTGAGGCTGCCTTAATTAACTGAATAGATTTGAAGTAATTCATTAAATTTTTTTTCTTCTCTGGTCCCAAACCCTTAATATTATCAAGGGATGAAATTTTCACAGTCTTATTTTTTTTCTTTCTATTGCTTGTAATAGCAAATCTATGAGACTCGTTACGAATTTGCTGGAGAAGTAAAAATCCTGAACTATCTTTTGGCATTTCAATAATTCCATCTTTAGATAAGATTGTTTCGGTAGATCTGACTCTTTTTGATCCTTTAACAATACTGAGGATCAGTGGTGGTTTTTTAACTAATGCAGAAAAAATTTTCAATGCAGCATTCACTTGAAGCTTCCCTCCATCAATGAGAATCATATCTGGTAATGGATTAATGGCTGATTTATTAATTCTTCTTTCAAGAACATGTCTTAGCGAGCCTATGTCATTGCCAGATAATTCTTTTGGTATATTGAAAAGTCTGTACTTATTCTTTTCAGGCCCAAGAGATGAAAACCTTACCGAAGAAGCCACAGCTTGCTTACCACCATGATGGCTTACATCAAAGCCTTCGATTACAAGATTTTTGCCAGCTAAACCCAAATGAGAAATTATATCCTGAATAGAAAATGCGTACTTATCGGCCTGATTAACTTTATTTTCAATTACTTGATTTGCATTTAACTTTCCTAATTTGGCAAGTTTTCTAATATGAGAGTTAATACTTGAAGAAATTGAGACATCTCTATCAAATTTCATTTTTACAGCTTTTTTAATAAGAGGAAGATTATTAGGCTTAAGATTCAAAAAAATTTTTTTTGGCAGGGAGAAGCGATTTTGGTAATAAGAAAATATTAAACTCTGAAATAAGCTATCAACATCATGAAGATGAGCCCCCTTCAAATAATGAGTTTTAGTTCCCCTAATCTTCCCATCCCTAACTGATAATATACATATCCCTGTTCTATCAAGCCTGGAAACACATGTAAAAAGATCAATGCTATTTAGAGAGGTATTAAAGGACTGTTCTTGATGTAAAAGATCCAAACTTATAATTCTTTTTTTTATTTCATTTGCTCTTTCAAATTCATGCTGATCAGCAAGTTTTTGCATTTTTCTAACCATTAAGGATTTAGTTTTTTTTCCTGTTGAAGATAAGTAATCTTGTGAACACGCAATATCTCCTTGATAGCTAATCTCAGAAATTAAATTTACGCAAGGAGCAGAACATCTTTGCATTTGATATTCAATACATGGTCTAGACCTATTGTTGAAAGTTGTGTCACTACAATTACGAATTTGATATATCTTCTGCAAATCCTTAATAGTTGATTTAACAGCCTGAGCGCTTATAAAAGGACCAAAAAAATTTTTGGAAACCGCATGCTTTGATCTCTTCATGCTAATGCTTGGATATTTATGATCCATTGAAAAATGCACATATGGATATGTCTTATCATCTCGCAATAGGATATTGAATCTAGGTAAATTCTCTTTAATTAGTGATTGCTCTAATAACAGAGCTTCAGCCTCGGTATTCGTCGAAAAATTTTCGATATTATCTGTAAGAATTTTTATTTGCTGCGTTTTTCTATCCTTTATAGATTTTCCAAAATATGAGGATACTCTTTTTCTTAAATCTTTAGCTTTACCAATATATATAATTTTATTTTTAGAAAAAAATTTATAAATTCCAGGAGTATTAGGAACTTGCTTTAAATTCAACGCCATTAATCAAGAAATTTTTTCGCAATAAGTTTACCGGCAGCAACTCCAAATTGGTCAAAGGGATTAATTTGAAGCATGCATGATGTTATAAAAACACGATGCTCCCAAGTTGCTAATAAAAAACCGAGCGCTTCAAGTGATAATTTATTTAAATGGAAAACATTAACTGGTGAGTTACTATTAGTTTTTTCAAGTAAATTAAATGGCCCCTTAAAATCTGAGGATAGTAAACTAGCTTGCCCTTTTGCTTGAGCACTTGATAACGGACTATTCATTGAGGCTGAGTAAATAATATCGGTACAAAATTCTGCTGTACCCTGATGCAATAATTGAAAATATGAGTGTTGAGCAGTAGATCCAAAGCCTCCAAATATTGACTGGCCTGTTTCTTTAAATATAGATTTTGGATTTGCCTTTTTTCCAAGTGACTCCATCTCTAGTTGCTGTATATAACTTTGCAAAGATCGCAATTTCCAATTGTACGAAAGCACCACTCTATTTTTTTTATTAAGAAAATTGTTTGCCCACAAATCTGAAAATGCTAATATTTTGATAAATTTTTGATATTGACGATCTATTTTTAAATTGCCTAAAAGCATTTTATCCGCAGAAAGGCCACCTATCAAAAATTTAGAAAAATTATTTTCTAATGCAGCACTCAGAGAAATAGGTGACCAAATTGAATACCTTCCTCCAACTGTTTCAGGAAATGGAACAATGCAATTTTTGGTAAAACCCAGAGTTTTTGCTTTTTCTATGTTGGCAGTAATGACTAATGAGTTCGCCGAGCTTCTTTTTGCACCCAGCCATCTTAAACATGAAAGAGTTTCATCTGTTGATAGTGATTTAGACGAAAAAATATAAAAATTCTTTTGCTTGCTTAGCGGTCTCAATATTGAATTAAACTCATCCTTGTCAGGCCCAGATACAAAATAATAATTCAATTTTGATGATTGCTTGTTTGTAAATTCTTGAAGCAATTTTGGCCCCTCATATGAACCACCAATACCGAAAGTAATGATGTTCTTAAAACCATCTTTCTTGATCCTTTTGATAAAAGGTCCTGTAATTTTTTTAAAATTGAACTCTGATGCTGATTGGTTAATGCGATATTGATGATGTAAAGCTGGTCTATTTTCTGTCTTATTTACAATCTCTCCATCAAAGAGATCATTAATTGAGCCTTGAATATTCAATATATGTGCTAGCTCATCAAATAATTTATAGTGATGAGAAGAAAAGCTCTTTAAATAGGGCTGATAATCTAAAAATTCTGATTCAAACTTAAAGGATAGTTTTCTTTTACTTGTATCAGAGTTTGATAGTTTCTTTAGCTCCGAAAAAATACTTTTAATAGATCTATTTTTCATTTAAAGAACTATTAAAATCTTGTAATGCTATAGAAATATCTTCAGCTTGAGTAATCGGTCTGCCAATAACTAAAAATGTAGAGCCCTTCTCAATTGCTTCTTTTGCGCTCATAGTTCTTGCTTGGTCATCATCTGCTTTAATATCTCTAATTCCTGGTGTAATTTTTATTGAATGAGAGTCTAAAATTGTATTTGCTAATTCTAGCTCATGAGGCGAACAAACAATTCCATCTATATTTGCTTTAAAAGCTATTTTAAATAAATTGCTTATTTGATCCTCTAGCTTGTTAGCAAATAAAGCCAATGAATCATCTTCTTTTAGACTAGTTAGTATCGAGACTCCTATAACCTTGGCATTTATAGATTTGGCTGCAAGCATAGCTTTCTTCAGCATTTCTTCGCCGCCTGACAAATGCACTGTTAGCATATCTATTTTGCAGTCATTAAAGCCTCTAATTGTTTCATAAACAGTATTTGGAATATCATGCAATTTTAAATCTAAAAAAATTTTAAATCCCTGAGAAGATGCATGTTTGAGAAAGGATTTTCCAAAGGCATTAAAAACAACACTTCCAATTTTAATCAAACAAAGGTTTGGATTAAGTTGTTCTAAAATCGCATTAGCCTTTTCAAAATCAAA
>Ga0181562_10000269_pt1 | contig 41635 bp, 28 predicted proteins | sample 011ome_26_FD_139344 | JGI IMG/M metagenome (GOLD analysis project Ga0181562, IMG submission 139344) | Coastal salt marsh microbial communities from the Groves Creek Marsh, Skidaway Island, Georgia - 011511BT metaG (megahit assembly) | ecosystem: Environmental > Aquatic > Marine > Intertidal...
AAAGAAATTTTAGGGAACAACCTACTACCGGACGGAACATACTTCTATGTAATTGACCTAGGAACGAATACAGTAGACAAAAAAGTATACAACGGTTACCTACAAATCAAAAAGTAATAACCAACTATTAATTAATATATCTAAAGCCTAATCAATTAGATTGGGCTTTTTATTGTATAAAAACTTTCATTTTTTATTTAGAATAGAAATAATATACCACATTATATTTTATTTGAAAATAATGGACTGAATTACCGATTTTTTTTCGATCAACTTCGGTTTTTTATTTTTTTTTTAACCTTCGCATATCGAGTATGATTTTTAAATATTTTTGAAACCTAAATTCAATTTTTCACGTAAAATAAAAGTGATTACTAATATCCAAGAAATAAATTAAAAGGAATAAAACTCTGAATCAAGAAAAAAAGAAATGAAAAAAATTCAGTACATAATTATTCTATCTGTATTCGTTTTGGGATTAATTGAACAAGCTAACGCCACTCACATTGTGGGAGGAGATACTCGTTTTGAACAAACTGGCCGAAATACGTTTACACTGAAAATGAGATTGTTCCGTTTTTGTTCTGGCATTTCTTACCCTTCGACACTAACAGCAAAAGTATTTAATAGTGGAAACAACGTCTCGGTTACGAATATCTATATGAGCAGATCTGGGTTCAATACTATTTCCTTTGGAGATGCTTGCTATACACCGCCAGGATTGTGTGTAGAAGTTTATAATTATACAGGAAATATAACTTTGCCTGATAATACGGCAGGATATTACGTTACTTATTCAACTGGAGCTAGAAACGGTGGTCTCATCAATCTGGTAAGTGGAAATAGTACATGGTTTTGTCAGATACCAGACCCTGCCTTGGTTGGAGGAAATAGTAGTCCAAAATTTGTTGATTATCCGAGCGATGGTTATTTTTGTGTAGGCTACGACAAACAAATTGATTTTTCCTGTACTGATGCGGATGGTGACAGTTTAGTTTATTCTCTACAAAACCCATATAATTCACCACTAGGAACCGGGGGAGCAAAGCCCATAGGACTTGCGACATACAATCCAGGATTTAGTTTGACAAATATCATGGGGACAGCAGGTTCTTGTACAATCGATCCTTCTACAGGAATTGTTACTGCAAATCCCTCTCAACTTGGAATTTTTGTTGTGGCCGTGCGTTGCGAAGAATACCGAAATGGAGTAAAAATAGGGGAGGTGTTTAGAGACTTACAATATGCAGCTCTCAATTGCGTAGTTCCTACTTTTAATACGGATAGTGTGTGCTTTGGAGATTCAATCACTTTTGTCTCAAGTGTAGCAACAGCTGCAAGAGCCAATACTTGGGATTTTGGAGATGGTTCACCTATTTCAACTCAAGTGTCGCCCACTCATAGTTTCCCTGCGCCTGGCGTGTACAATGTTACTCACATAAGCTATAGAGTAGGATCAGTATGTAAAGATACAGCTAAACTTCCAGTAGTAGTTTTGCCTTTTTTGCAGCCCAACTTCAAAGCCGATACAATTTGCGAAGGGTCTCCTACAAGTTTTCTGAATCAAACAATAGGATTAATCAATACGTTGAGTTGGAATTTTGGAGATGGCTCTTCGTCAACTCAAGGCCCAAATGTTTCTTATACCTATTCAAATTCAGGAACTTATAACGTAGATCTTACAGTAAATAGTTCGTCATTTTGCTCCAAAACTATTTCTAATTCTATTGTTGTAAAACCCATCCACCGAGATACTATTTATCCTATTGTTTGCGATAGTTTTGTGAGCCCTTCAGGAAAAATTTATCGTTCATCGGGCATTTATTTAGACACCTTAATAAGTTTGGAAGGATGTGATAGTATTGTGGTGACTGATTTAACTTTTGGAACACAGTCTTTTTCCACTCAAACACTCACTGTTTGTGATAGCTTTGTAAGCCCCAGTGGAAAGTCATTCGTTGTTTCAGGTGTGTATTTTGACACCATTCCCAATAGAATTGGATGCGACAGTATTTTGACTTTTAATCTAACTGTGAATATGTCGTCTCGCTCTATCCAATCAATCACCGTGTGCGATAGCTTTGTGAGTCCATCAGGAAAAACATGGAATGCAACTGGAAATTATCAAGATACTATACCAAACGCACAGGGATGTGATAGTATTATGACATTCATTTTAACAATAAATTACACTAATTTTTCTTCCGTTACAATCACTGTGTGTGATAATTACGTTAGCCCATCAGGAAAAACATGGACAATATCTGGAAATTACCAAGATACTATCCCAAATAATAGTGGGTGCGATAGCATCATAAGTGTTCTGCTTACCGTAAATAATTCTAGTTCGTCTAGCGTAACGCTATCAGCGTGCGATAGTGTTATTCTTCCCTCAGGAAGGAGCGTTACAACTTCAGGAGTATTCCTTGATACGATTCCAAATTCTTCTGGGTGCGATAGTGTTGTCACCTTTTCACTAACTATTAATTATTCTAGTTATACCTCTCAGACAGCAACGGTATGTGATAGTTTAATTAGTCCTTCGGGGAAAATATGGAAGTCTTCTGGAGTTTATCAAGACACTGTTTTAACAAATTCAGGATGTGACAGTATTTTTACCTATAATTTAACTGTAAACCAAACAACCTTCAATGTAGTGCAAGTGGTTGCCTGCGATAGTTATGTGATTCCGACTTCTGGTTATGTGGTAAATATTACTGGAAATTACAAAGATACCATTGCGAACTTGGCTGGTTGCGATAGTATTATTGAGTATGATGTATTTATTAATTATTCTTCGATTACCGCTATTTCATTAACGGTTTGTGATAGCCTGGTTTCTCCTACGGGAAAGGTCTGGAAATCTTCTGGAAGCTACAGCGATACGTTAAAAACGACCTCTGGGTGTGATTCTATTTTGTCTTATTCTATTGTGGTGAATAAATGTAAATTCACTTACCTAAACGAAACTGGATGTGATTCTTTATTTTACAACGGAAACATCTATTCTACTTCTCAAACTGTGAGAGATACACTCAGAATTTCTAATGGGTGCGATAGCATTATTACTTGTGTAATAGACATTACTCCAACCCCTGTTTTGACTATATCTTCGACCAGCGATATTGGATATGAGGATGACGAAGTAATAATAAGAGTTTCGGGAGCGGATATGTACACCTGGCAAGATGGAGTCTTGGATTCTGTAAGAAGAGTAACGATAACATCAGTTTCCCAAACATTTTGTGTGACAGGGTTCAATTCTCCTAAGTGTTTTGCGGATATCTGTGTACAAATTGATGTAAAACCTGGCATTTCAATTTTTGTACCTAATACATTTACGCCAAATGGAGATGGTATTAATGATTGCTTTGTTCCTTTTTTGGTAGATGTATCAGAGGATAATTACTTGTTTCAAGTGTTTAATCATTGGGGAGAGGAAGTGTTTAGTACCACAGAACTTAATACTTGCTGGGATGGGACCTTTCAAAATGAACAGTCATCTAGTGATATTTACATTTGGAAAATCAGTTGTATGGATTTAAAAAATAGAGAAAGGTTTGTAAACCAAGGACATATATTTCTAAACAGATAGTGTATAGACAGAACTACTACATTTTTTGACAATAGTTGATTTTGTAAAAGGTAGTATAGTTTTGTGTAAATCAATTATTTAAACTAAAAAGAAGTGGTTTTGAAAAAAATCACACGGTTCAACTACAAAAATACGTCAAACTTGAGACGTAGTGTTTCTTTGTTGTGTAGAAAGTAGTTTATTTGAGATATAGAAAAACAATACGATTTTCTATCGGCTCGGAGAATTTTGATTTCGGTTATAAAATATTCAAAAGGATCTCATTTTTATTGAACAGTTAGATAGTTTAAGCTTTAAAATAGAGCCGTAAAAGCCCATCCTCGGATGGGCTTTTTAAATATAAAAGAAGAGTTTTATTTCTTCGTGGTTTTCATTGTTATTTTAGAGAGTATTATTACAGCGATAAAAAAGACCAATTACAGTAATGTGATTGGTCTTTTTCTTTTATGGTAGTTTATAAATTTCTTTTGTTTGTTGTCGAATGGCAGAAATCCAAACTATAAGGACAAAAAAAGGAAGATTCGAATGAATCTTCCTTTTAAATAAAGTGTTGTTATGACTATTAATTCACCACAATCTTTTTAGTTATGGTTTGATCTTTAGACGAAATTCTTACTGAATACATTCCAGCAGATACTCCGTTTAGTTCTATTTGATTTACTTTGTTTACCAGAGAATTTGAATACACCATTCTCCCGTACACATCAAATATAGTGACTATAACTTGATCAATCTTTGGATTATCAATCGTCAAATCAAATTCTCCGATGTTAGGATTCGGATAGATTGAAATTGCTTGTTTTAATTCTTGGTTATCAATAGAGGTGTGATCTGAGATATTGATATCATCGATGGCTATATCTGTATCCCAGTTTCCTCCGGTTGTTCCCGTAAATCTTAGTTTAATGATATCACCAGAAAAACTCGTTAAATCTACTTGTCCTTTCTTCCATAGATTACCTTGGTTACCACCAATCTTGAATTGATCCATGTACCAGGTTGTTCCGTCATACACATCTACTCTAAGTGTATCCATCGAATTTCCTCCATACATATGGTACCAAAAAGATAGAAATGGAGTTCCAATTGAAGTACCTAGATCTATACAAGGAGTAAGCAATACACCTGTTTTTCCTGTACAAGCAGTTCCAGATGCTTCAAGGTATAAATATCTTGCAAATCCGGAGGTATGGTCGCCAGAAGGTCCGGTTCCATTAGACGGTGTTCTCCCTGAATTGGTTCTCCAGTCAATGTCATCTTTCACTCTGTTTTCGATGTTGGTAAATCCATTACTCAGGTTACAAGTTACATCTTCACAATCGCTTGCATCCGAACAGTTGATAAAGGAATTGAAATTCTCATAAAAAGGAGCCGACTGAATAGGAGTGTAGTTGTATACAGAGACAGCGGTGTCATTTAATGCATATACATCTCCAGTAATTTCCGTCCAAGCTTTTATTACATAAGTACCTGGTGAACCAAGGTTGAATTGAACTGGAAAAGTGTAAGGAGTAGAGTTTCCACTACTCAGTGACGCAGAAATTGTTCCTGTTTGAACTGGTCCAGAGTTTACTTGATACTTTACTGTAAAGTTTGATATTGTAGTTGCACCGAAATTATTTGCTCGAATAGTTATGTCTGACAATCCACTTTCACAAGCACTAGATGTTGGACTAATTATCGAAGATACACCTCCATCTAGCGGCAAAACACAATTGAGAAGACCTCCAGCATAAAACTGTGCATCAGCTCTTCGTCCCACGTTGTTTTGTGAATTAGATTTTACTGCAGCCACCGAAAACCATTGTCCCAAACTTGGATCAGTTATCGGTATTTGGAAAGTAGTAGAAGAAGTTCTACCCACCGAATCCATGTACTTGTTACCTAGTAAATAGACTTCATATTCGTCTGCTCCTGTTACTCCTGTCCAACTAACTTCCATAAAAGTAGGACACACCTTTGTAACAGTAAGGTTGGTTGGTTTTCTAATAATAGAGAAGGTATGATCAGAAGTGTCTCCAATACTTCCTCTGATAATTCTAACCAAGGCTTTTCCTGTCACTACATTTGGAACTGCCCAGTCTCTGTAGGTAGCTGTTCCAGCTGAAGTTCCAATAGCATTCCAAGTAGAGCCACTATCAATAGAATAACTCAAACTAAAATTACCAGTTGTGCCATAGGAGTCCCAAAAAAGTCTTTCGGTAACACCAGGAACAAAACCTTCTCCACCATTTGGATTAATCAATTCCACCTCATCATAGATGAATTCATAAGTTACAAAGTATTTTTGTGGACCTTGAGGTACAGCCAGACCGTTCACTTTAAGCGAATAAGTTCCAGCAACAGGATTGTTGACGGAAATTTGCTCAACATTGTTTAATGTATCTACACCTTTTATTGCTGGGTTGTCAAGTGTTGTGGCATTAGGCGTAGGATCCAATATCCAGGGTAAATAACTATTTGTACCTCTTTCTAGGCGGGCATCCAAGTTATTCACCAAGGCCTTTGATGCTGAAGTACTGGCTTCATAATCATGCCAATAGACCATTACTTTTACTTCTTTTACATTGGCTGGTATTGAGATGTTGTGTGAGTTAGTGTTACCAGTGGTAATCGTAGAGCTAAAATATCTATTTTGCTCAATTGCACGAATAGCTCTGAGTGCGTTTACTCTTCCAAATCCGTATTTAAAATCAGGACCTACATTACCAAAATCATCTGCGGAATTTAATATAATTGCTTTCATTAACCCAGATTCTGGTCTTACACCCGATTTTGCTTCATAAGCATGATACATTTGAGCCAAAACTCCAGATATCCCCGGAGCTGCAGCTGAAGTTCCACTTCCGTATGCATAGGTGTGATTAGGGTCAGTAGAAAAATTTCCATTTCCATGAGCTGCGATATCTGGTTTTATTCTGCCATCATCGGCAGGACCTCTACTACTGGATGTTGCTAAATTTGTTCCAGTTTCTAGGTTTGCCGTAGCAATAACATTTTTTGCTTGTTTGTGGCCTCCAGTTATATTTCCCCACTGAGTTCCGGCACCGTATCCACAATTATTATTGTTTGAGTTTCCTGCCGAAAACACTTGAATGAGTGAAGGATTTAATCTTATTTCTTGATCCACAGTTCTGGCTAACGAGGTATATCCCGCATTACACCCATTGGAATAAGAAGATGAAAAAATAACTGCTGAATCATTCGTATGTACATTGACTGTGTTTGGAAGTGAAGAGGAGTATTGTCGTATAATAATATCAGCTCCAGTTGCCATACCTTTCATTGTGGGATCTACATTTCCTGCTCCACCCACGATTCCCGCAACCATATCTCCGTGACTTCCTAAATCGGCAGTTACTCCCGGTTGTGTCATTCTTCCTGTAAAATCTATGTGTGGACCAACAATCCCATCGTCATTTACGGCAACGACAACTCCTGTACCGTCATATTTTCTTCCTCCTTTGTACCTTGTGTTGATAGAGGTAGAGCGATGCATGTTTCGTGACAAATCGTGCTCTGGTTTTCCTGGTTCAGGAGTTAAGTCAATCATTCTAATACCAGTATGACGAAATAATTTTGTTACACCAGTTGGGTTGACAACCACCAACGCTTTTTTAACGAACTCATTGGTAGATTTTACTTTTGAAATGTAAGGTCTAAGTTTTTCGAGTTGGGCATTAAAGTCTAAATCTTGATAAAAACTAACGTAAAACACTACTTCATTTTCTTCCATTGCCCAATCGGGATAAGGAGTGCTAATGGCCATGTCAGTAATTCTATCACTATTAAGGACCTCCACAACACTTCTTACGCCAAAATTTTTTAATGTTTTTTTGTCAAAGTTAACAGGGAATGACACTAGGTAAGTATTCATTGGAATATATTCCTGAAATTCCAATCCTAACCGGATCATTTTATCTTTATTCTCTTGAGAAGGGATTTGCTCAAATTGGACAAAACGATAATATCGTCCTTCAACAACAGGTTGGATACTGCTGGATGAAATAAAGTTATGGATGTTTTTTGGGTAAAATTTCGTCCCTGTTTTCAAGTCGACCGGAAGACTGATTTGGGCTTGTTGGCCAACTACGCTAATAGTAACAAGTAGATTAATAAAAATATAGTATATTTTTTTCATGAGTTTTTATTAATAATTTTTCTAAATTAGGTTTTTGTTCAATCAACTGCAAATTTTGCTAAATGTTAAAAAAACGTGAAATTTCAATCAATTTTAAACGAACTAGGATTAATCTAATTAGTTAACCAATACTTGTTCAAATCATTGTCACAAAATGCGACATATTAGGGTTACTTTACTTAATTTTGGACTCAATTTCAAACCTACGTTATGATAGAAACAGATATTTTAATAATCGGAGCTGGACCAACAGGTCTTTTTACAGTGTTTGAAGCCGGATTATTAAAACTAAAATGCCACTTAATTGATTCCCTGCCTCAAGCTGGAGGACAATGTTCTGAGATATATCCTAAAAAACCAATTTATGATATACCTGCATACCCAGAAATTTTGGCAGGAGACTTAACTGATCGATTAATGGAGCAGATTAAGCCTTTTACTCCCGGATTTACACTAGGAGAATCTGCTGTTTCTATTGACAAGCAAGAAGATGGAAGTTTTATAGTAACCACAAATAGAGGAACAAAACACAAGGCCCCTGTAGTTGCAATTGCGGGAGGTTTGGGTGTTTTTGAACCGAGAAAACCACCCATTGAGAATTTATCCACTTTTGAGGATAAAGGAATTGAATACATCATAAAAGACCCAGAGTTTTACAGAGGTAAAGATGTTGTAATTTCAGGTGGTGGTGATTCTGCCTTAGACTGGGCCTATTTCTTGGCAAATGGTGTAGCCAAAAGTGTTGCACTTGTTCACAGAAGAAATTCTTTTAGAGGACATTTGGACTCCGTTCAAAAAGTAATGGACATGGCCGATAAAGGTCAATTGAATTTGATTACTGAGGCTGAAGTTGTAGGCGTTGAAGGTGGTGATACATTGAGTGAGGTAGTAATCAAACACAAGTCTCAAGGTGAAATAAAAATGGCAACTGACCATTGGATACCATTGTTTGGACTTTCGCCAAAACTAGGACCTATTGCTGACTGGGGATTGAATATAGCTAAAAATTCAATTGAAGTAGACACCTTTGATTACAGCACTAATATCGATGGAATATATGCAATAGGTGATGTGAATACCTACCCGGGCAAATTGAAATTGATTTTGTGTGGATTCCATGAAGCAACATTAATGGTGCAGTCAGCATTTGCTAGGATTCACCCCGACAAAAAGAATGTATTGAAATATACAACAGTAAACGGAGTGAATGGTTTTTAATTCTGAAACGATGGAAAATAACATAATTAAAGTAACCGTTATTGATAGAGAAGGAGTGGCTCACGAATTAGAAGCTCCTACGGACATGAACATGAATATGATGGAAGTTTGCAAGTCTTATGAGTTGCCTGTGGAAGGCACCTGTGGAGGAATGGCAATGTGTGCTTCTTGTCATATGTATGTGGAATCTGATACTGAATTACCCGAAAAATCTGAGGACGAAGAAGATATGCTGGACGAAGCATTTTTTGTGGATGACGAAAAAAGTAGATTAGGATGTCAACTTCACATAACTCCAGAATTAGATAATCTCGTTGTAAAACTTGCTCCAGTAGGAGAATAAAACTTAGTTATTTAGTAAGTTTACCAATGACTTCAACAAAAATAGACAGCCGAATTACCCAAATAATCTTGGGTGCTTCGGCTTTTTTGTTGGTATACGTAGCTCTTTTTTCGGTAAAGCATTATGCTGATTCTGAGTCTATGAATCATTATTTTATCGTAGAATCTGTTTTTACTAATCCAGTGATGGCTCTAGATCATTGGGGAAAACCTTTGTTTATCGCGTTGTCATCTTTGTTTTCACTTTTTGGTGATCGGGGGGTAATGATTTTCAATGTAATCGTGATGCTATTAAGTGCTTTAATTTCCTTCAAATTATCTCGAAAATTGGGTGCAACAGTTAGTTTTATTGCTCCTGTGTTGTTGATTTTTGCCCCCGTGTATTATCCTTTTGCTCAATCCTGTTTAACAGAACCACTTTTTGGTTTAGTTGCAGTTTTGTCGGCTTACCTATTTGTAAACAAACGCTTTACATTAGCTGCAATTATTGTTTCATTCATCATTTATTCGCGCTCCGAAGGAATTCTTTTTGTTCCTCTATACGGAGTAGCCTTGTTAGTGAAAAACCAATGGAAGTCACTTCCTTTTTTGGCCACAGGTTTTGTTTCATATAGTTTTCTGGGAGCTTTGTTAGGCAAAGGTTTTTTCTGGTACTTCTATGACTACCCTTATAGTTCTATCGTAAGTTTTTATGGCACCGGACCATTTTGGAATTGGTTTACTCACTACGATTCCATTGTGGGTCTTCCTTTTGCTATTTTGATTGTAGCTAGTTTTGTGTATCTTGTCCAACAAGCTTTATTCAAAGTAAAGAATTCTTTCCGCTCAAAAGATTTTGTGCTCACATACCTCGTCTTAGTCCCCTCGGCCATATACATTTTCGGACATTCCTTTTTGTGGTACAAGGGTTGGAGTGCTTCGGTAGGTCTTCCTAGAATTGTGGGAGGAGTTTTACCTTTGATAGCAGTGTTCTCAACCTTGGGAATTAACAAGCTCTTGTCTTTAGTTCCTTGGGCATTTTTCTATAAAAAAGGACACTTTTTGGTTCTATCTTTTTGGACTATTTGGATGATTGTATACACATTTTATGGAAAAGAAAGTGTTATTCTTTCACAACCCAATGACATGAATAACCTGATCAATGAATCCATTTATTGGCTGGAAAAAGAGGGTTACCCAAGAGGGAGTGAGAGTATTGTAGTTTACAAAACAGATTATTTTGTTCACTACGGATTAAATCCCAAGAAAGAGGAATCTTTTCTTAAAACAAATATTCACAGAAGAGAGCATCCCGAGAATGAGTTAATGAGTGGTGACTTGATCGTGTGGGATGGACAAACTTCTCCAAACGAGGGCGGTATTTCTTTTATTTCGCTCGACACAAACTCCCATTTTCAGAAATTAACCTCTTTTTATCCCCCCACAAATTTTACGGTTTTGGGCGGAGGAAATTATTTTATAACCATATTTAAAAGAAAGTAATTATAAAGCGTCTAATCCTTTTCGATTAAATACCAAAAAATTGAAGTTGAATAGGAACGACCATTTTTCTTGCCGGTGATCCATATAGTTTGTGGTGAGACTAACAGGGCCAAGAGGGCTATTGATCACCAGAATTCCCGAAACAATGTAGTTTCTTTTGGTAGCTCTAATATTTGGAGAAAACTCTGCTCTTTTGTTATTGTCTCTGATATTTGCATAAGGTAAAAAAGCATATCCTTCTAACCTAAAATCAAGTAGTTTATATATGTTTACCACATTTTTTACTCCAATTGCTGCGTAGGTATGTGCTGAAAATTGAGGGATAAACTGAGTTTGCGTTTCCGGTATGGGACTAAATTGAGGGGCAAATAATACACTTGAGGTATAGTTATTGAAAAAATCTTGAAGTGAGTGAACTCCTTCTAATTCCAGCCCGAAAGAATATTTTTTACTAATGGCAAAGTATTGTTCGAAATTGACAGAAAATTGAAACCAATCATGCTCGATTCTATTTATTGTATCACTTGTAAGTAGGGAAGTGGAACCAGCACGATTTATTTCTATTCCGTCAATGTAACCGACTTTTAGTTTTAGCTTACTTCCTTTTTTGGAATAATAGAAATTATCCAAAGAATTGAATTCATATTCTAGATCTACCTTGTTCACAAAAAATTCAGTGAAATCAGCGGTGTCTGTCGAAAGAAATTGATCGGTTTGGTAGTATTCATTTTCAAAAAGTCCATTATTAAAGCTTGCTACCAATTTTCCTTTATTTTCTACGGGTAAACCGATACTCAAACCAGCAAAAGTTTCGTTTTTTATTAAATAAGAAGGTTTTGTGTCTTCAAAAAATGTAGAAAAACTGCGGTAGTAATCCCATCTATTGTATGTAAGGTGTGGCTCTAGGTAAAAAGGTAAATCGAGCGGAAAGTCGATTCTTGTGGCAACATCCAAGGAGTTATAAAACCTACCGAAATAAAAGTTTCCTGATGCCGTAAGTGACAGGTATTTATTGATAAATTTATAATCCAAACCAAGATACCCAATGTTGTTTGATTTGGAGGTAAAGCTTCCTCCAACTCGGAAATCAAAATCAGGAGTTTTCTTTACTCTCAAAGTTAGTGTATAGCAAGTGTCTCCTTCCTTCATAGTTAAACTAGGAAACATAAACTCTATTTTATCGTCCGTTACCAATCGAAAAAATCGGGGTTTTAATTCCTCTAACGTGATGGTTTTGTTTTTGTCCTTGAGTGTGCTGATGATGTACTGCTCTTCTCGTTTATTCAACCCAAGAATATAAATAGTGGAAATCTCTACTTTTTGATTCCGTTGTTTTAGCAATTTTCTTCTCTTTTTATTCAGTGCCGAGGTGTCTATTCGTGCCGTAATCATCGCTTTTATGGAGTCCATGTTTGCTAGAGTTTCCTCATACCCTTTCAGGATGGCAAGCCTTGTTTTTTCAAAATCAAAGGTTCCAATATCGGCTACTTCCGGCTGAATGATTAAACTGTTCTTACAACTTATTTCGAAATCTGATTTTGTTTGTATCATACTCCTTACTTGAGAAAACAAGTCATATTCTTGTGGCTTTCTTCTTGGTGCCGTTACAGAGCTACCAATAATCACATCAGGCAAAAAGTCTTCATACATGACATCTGCCGGGAAGTTATTGTAAAGCCCACCGTCTACAAGTATTTTGTCTTCAATCCTCAGAGGGGGAATGTAAAAAGGAAAAGTCATGGATGCTCTTACTGCTTGCGAAAGATTACCTTCTTTAAACACCATTTCTTCGTTAGCATCTATATCGGAGGCTACACACCTAAAAGGAATCAAAAGACTATCAAAATTGTAGTTTGCTTGCTGCGATGCCTGAGAGAATTGCTCGAGCATGAAGAAATCGATGAGCGCTGGATCCGTAAAGTTGAGTGGAATAGTGGAGGTGAGGTTAAATTTCTTGTCGAAACTAAAGTTTACAATCCCGGCATTTTTCTGACTTTGCTTAAAAAAAAACGTGTATTTCTCATCAATTTCTCCATTGGCAATAGAAAAATATTCGGGGGAAGAGGCCATTTCCATTATTTGTGAAGGCGTATACCCAATAGCGTAAAGGCCTCCCACCAAAGCTCCGGCAGATGTTCCCGTGATATAATCAATAGGAATTCCGTTTTCTTCGAGCGCCATGAGAACTCCAATGTGAGCCATGCCTGAAGCACCACCACCACTCATAACCAGACCAACTTTTTGCCCATAACCAGCAAAATGTAAGAAGGAAAGAATGACCAATATTCGATATCTTTTTATCAAATTTTAAGGGTGGTTTTAAATAGTTTTTAGTTTTGTTTATTTTCTTCCCAAAGTTACATAATATATTAAGGTACAAAACATAGGGTGTAACGAAATCTTATTTTTTTTTTTTATTCGGTAGATAATGTTTCATATCACTAGTTTTTCTCTTAATTTTATTGCACTAAAATAATTTAACTATGAGCAAGGATAGCGTAATATTTAACTTGATTGAAGAAGAAAAACACAGGCAATTAAACGGAATTGAGCTGATTGCGTCTGAGAATTTTGTGAGCGACCAAGTAATGCAAGCAATGGGAAGTGTATTGACAAACAAGTATGCCGAAGGTTTACCAGGAAAACGATATTACGGAGGGTGTGAAGTTGTAGACAAAGTGGAGCAACTTGCCATAGATCGCTTGAAAGAATTGTTCGGTGCAACATGGGCAAACGTTCAGCCTCATTCGGGTGCTCAAGCAAATGCCGCTGTAATGCTTGCAATTTTAAAACCAGGAGACAAAATTTTAGGATTTGATTTGTCTCATGGAGGACACTTGACTCATGGTTCCCCAGTCAATTTCTCAGGAAAGTTATATAATCCCTCGTTTTATGGGGTTGAAAAAGAAACGGGACTTATAGATTACGACAAAGTAGAGGCTACTGCTAAAGCAAAAAAGCCAGCCTTGATAATTTGTGGTGCCTCTTCCTATGCAAGAGATTGGGACTACGCAAGATTAAGAAGTATTGCTGATTCTGTGGGTGCTTTGTTGCTTGCTGATGTGTCTCATCCATCTGGATTAATTGCTGCAGGACTATTAAATAACCCATTGCCTCATTGTCATATTGTGACAACTACAACACACAAAACACTCCGAGGCCCAAGAGGTGGAGTAATTATGATGGGCGAAGATTTTGATAATCCTTTTGGATTGAAAACTCCGAAAGGAATTGTGAGAAAAATGTCTTCTTTATTAGATTCAGGGGTTTTTCCTGGAACTCAAGGCGGACCACTAGAGCATGTGATTGCGGCAAAAGCAGTTGCCTTTGGAGAAGCCTTGAAACCTGAATTTAAAGAATATGGAAAACAAGTAATTAAAAATGCCCAAGCCATGGCTGCCGAATTTGTGAAGCGTGGATACGAGATTATTTCGGGCGGAACTGACAATCACTCTATGTTGATTGACTTGAGAAGTAAAAACATAACAGGAAAGGAAGCTGAAAACACCTTGGTGAAAGCGGATATCACGGTGAATAAAAATATGGTTCCTTTTGATGACAAATCTCCTTTTGTTACGTCTGGAATAAGAATAGGAACACCCGCCATTACTACTCGTGGCCTAAAAGAAGCGGATATGCCTAAGATTGTGGAGTTGATAGATGAAGTTATAATGAACAAAGACAACGAAGAAAAACTAGCAGGAATTAAGGCGAAAGTGAATACCTTAATGGGAGGTAGACCACTGTTTGTTTATTAATCTAAAGGAAGTTATACACCATTCTAGTCCCGAAATATCGCTCAATATATTTCGGGATTTTATTGTAATAAGAGTTTTTTGGAGCTAATTAATTTTCGGAACTATACAACTTCTAGATTATCTATTTATAAAAAAATAGGACGACAATTTGTGTATTTTTCAATTCTTACTCATTATCAATCCAATCTAATTCGATAATACCTTTCGTAAAAAAAATAATCCACCAATTATGTCTCTGAGTGTTTGAACTAAATCCTCAATGATACACTTCTAAAAAAGTTTACCTTGTAGATTAAATAGTGGGTGTTAGGAGAAGTGAATTACTTCCAGTAAGGTTCTGAAAGCAGCAAATTTTCCTGCGTACTTAGCAGAATGTGATTGTTGAAGTGCTGGGGCAAATTCAGTTTGATAGTGAATATAAGTTTCCATATTAGGAGCCAGGTATTGAATAGAATAAGCTTTGCCACCTTCTTCCTCTGCTAATATTCTACAGATTTTATTTTCGGTGAAGCACCCTGTGTTCATCACTTCAGGTATGTGAATTTCTTTCATCCACGAAAGCCATTCTTTCTCTATGGATTCGTCAATGCTTACTGTTACGTTATATAGAATCATTCGTAATGGAAATTAGGGTTGTAATATTCTCTGTAAATAGTTTGATAGCGATTGAAAGCAAAATAATCCCAAATACTTTTCGGAATACTGCCAATCCACTTTTCCCTATTTTTCGACCAATAAAGTTGGAGCTTCTCAGAATAGTGTAAATGATCACAACATTTATCAAAATTCCAATTAAAATACTGCTTGGCAAGTACTCTGCTCTCAACGAAATAATAGTAGTCATTGTTCCTGCTCCAGCAATTATCGGGAACGCAATTGGTACAATTGAACCTGAATTTGATCCTTCTGTTTCTTTGAAAAGAGTAATTCCTAACACCATTTCAATTCCTAAAAAGAACAAGATGAGAGAACCTGCCACAGCGAACGAACGAATGTCAACTCCAAAAAGTCCTAGTACGTTATCACCAAAAAACAAAAACAGAATCATAATAGCACCAGCCACAATAGTGGCTTTTCCTGATTCGATAGTAATTCCTTTGTTCTTGATATCAAGGATGATAGGGATGGAACCAATAATATCGATTACCCCAAAAAGGATAAGTGCTACGGATAATACTTGGGTTAAATCAAATTCCATTTTCTCTCGGTTTTTCTTTAGTTCTTAAAATCGAGTGCAAAAGTAATACTAATCTTTTAGGAGAATCCCCCTTTGTGTTATTTTATTCTTAATAGGCAAAGAAACACCTGAGTCGTTAGTCTTTATTTCTTACTTTCCCACCGTTCTTGATAAAGGTAATAAATTCTTTTCGGGTGGCAGAATCGCTGAGTATTTTCACAACTATAGACCAAATAGTTTGTCTCTTTTGTGATTGTACCTTTGGAAGAGAGGATAATTCTTGCTGAGCGGAGTGATTGTTCGGTTGTGAAACGTTTGGGAGCGAATTTGGATTTTCTTCTGCTAATTTATCAGCTACTTTAAAATTTCGCTCTGATGCCTTTTTATACCCCAGTTTTTCTTGCATCAATCCTAAGTTGTTATAGGCTATGGCATCCTCTGGATCTAGTCTTACTGCAATTTCGTAATCCGCAATTCCACCTTCTATGTCTCCCATTTTGTCTTTTACAAATGCACGGCTTGCATATCGATAGGCGTAGTTCGGGTCCAATTTCACACTTTGATTCATGTCTTCAAGTGCTCGTTCATTTTGATTTAAATTTAAATAACAAACACCTCTTTCGCTGTAATAAATCGGATTGTTTGGTTCTTCCTCTATTGCTTTATCCAAAAATAAGATAGCCTCAGCCAATTTTCCTTCTTTAATTTTGTCCAAAGATTTGATGTAAAATGCGTTGTTCATCTCCCAAGTTTTGTTTGTTCAAAGGTAATTGTTTTCTGAATCAAATGGAGAGTTTTAAATAATGGAAATTATAAATTTCAGGTGTTTCGGGTGTGATCAATGACTATTTAAGATAGGTGTTGCCGTCCATTCTCGTTTCTTTGTAAAATCTATTTCCAAATGTGTCGGTAACAACGCACAATTATTCTTATTTTTGTTATTCTAATACGATCAAAGTACAAGTCTATGTCTAAACCCTCCATACCAAAAGGAACAAGAGATTTTTTGCCTCACGAAATGAACAAGAGGAACTATATTTTTGACACCACCCGAAAGGTATTTCAGAAATATGGGTTCTTGCCCATTGAAACACCTACAATGGAGAAAACAGAAACATTAATGGGTAAATATGGCGAGGAAGGAGATAGATTAATTTTCAGGGTATTGAATTCGGGTGATTTTATCAATAAATCCGATACTAAAGCATTCGAAGAAATAAATTCGGTGAGGTTTGCGAACTCTATTTCAGAAAAAGCTCTGCGTTATGATTTAACGGTGCCCTTTGCTAGGTTTGTAGTTCAACACCAGAATGAATTAACCTTTCCTTTTAAGAGATACCAAATTCAGCCTGTGTGGAGAGCTGATCGTCCGCAAAGAGGGAGATACAGAGAATTTTATCAATGTGATGTAGATGTTGTGGGAAGTGAGTCGCTACTGCAAGAAGTTGAACTGATTCAAATATTTGATGAAGTATTGTCAGAATTGAAATTAAAGGATTTCACAATTAAAATTAATAATCGAAAAATCTTATCGGGATTGGTAGAGGTTGTGGGAGAAGCAGACAAGTTGATTCCCATAACCGTAACGATTGATAAATTGGATAAAATTGGACAAGAAGGAGTAGTAAAAGAGTTGAAAGAAAAAGAAGTCTCTGATTCGGCTATTGAGAAATTAAAACCATTACTTTCTATTCAAGGGAGTAATGAGGAAATCCTAAAAGCAGTAGACGCAATCGTTTCTTCTTCGAGCATTGGAGCCAAAGGAATGGAAGAGTTACACTTCGTATTACAAACGGTAAAAAATATTGGCTTGCAAAATGCGCGATTAGAATTTGATCCTTCTTTGGCGAGAGGGCTAAACTATTATACGGGGGCAATTTTTGAAGTAAAAGCGAATTCTGTGAATATAGGTAGCATATGCGGTGGAGGACGCTACGATGATTTGACTGGAATTTTTGGTATGAAAAATTTATCGGGAGTCGGTGTTTCATTTGGAGCGGATAGAATATACGATGTACTCGAGGAACTAGCCCTATTTCCTAAAGAACTTACCGCGACTACTCAAATTATGTTTGCTAATTTTGGTGAAGCCGAATCTCTTCAATCTGCCATTTGGCTAAAAAGATTGAGAGACAATGGTATTGCATCAGAACTTTATCCGGATGCGCACAAACTCAAAAAACAAATGAATTATGCCAATAATAAAAATATACCTTTCGTAGCTTTAGTGGGAGAAGACGAAATGAAAAACCAAGAAATATTGGTAAAGAACATGGAAAGTGGCGAACAAAAGAGTTACACCATTCTAGACTTAATACATTTTTTTACAACATCAACTTTTTAATACAGAATGAATATTCATCAAATTTCGAACAAAAAATTAGACCTGCACAAGGTTGAGGAAATAATCAAGAACCAAGCAAAATTGGAGCTTTCGGAAGAGTCACGAAATAATGTCTTAAAATGCAGAGCGTATTTGGACAAAAAAATGGCTTCAGGTGAAGAGGTCATTTATGGAATAAACACAGGTTTTGGTTCTCTTTGTAATACCGTAGTTTCTGCCGAAGAGTTAGAGGAATTACAACACAATTTAGTAATGTCTCATGCCTGTGGATTGGGGGAAGAAATTCCTCAAGAAATTGTGCAAATTATGATGCTGTTGAAAATTCAAGGGCTGTCTTACGGTCATTCAGGAATTTCAATAGAAACTTTAAGTCTTTTGATTGAACTATATAACAATCAAGTGTTTCCAGTAGTTTACTCTCAGGGAAGTTTGGGTGCAAGTGGTGATTTAGCACCGTTGGCGCACATTTCTCTTTCGCTTATTGGAATGGGAGAAGTACACTACAAAAATATTCGAAGAAATTCTGCCGAGGTGCTCGCTGAACTTGGTTTAGCTCCGGTTCAACTTCAATCTAAAGAAGGGCTGGCGTTGCTCAATGGAACGCAATTTATGCAGGCATTTGGTGTGTATATGCTTATGTATGGGAACAAGTATAAGTATATATCTGATCTAATTGCTTGTGTGTCGCTAGAAGGTTATAACGGACATAGCTCTCCCTTTAATCCACTTATTCACCAAGTAAGAAATCAAAAGGGACAAGCAGAAACTGCAAAAAATGTACTCAACTATTTAGAGGGAAGCGAAATATTTCATGGAGAAAAGATGGATGTTCAGGATCCCTATTCATTCAGGTGTATTCCTCAAGTTCATGGAGCAAGTAAAGATATGATTGATTATGTGACTGGGATATTCGAAACAGAAATCAACTCAGTAACCGATAATCCCACCATTTTTCCTGAAGAGGATTTAATAATTTCCGCAGGAAACTTTCACGGACAGCCATTGGCAATTGCATTGGATTCATTGGCTTTGGCTTTTGCCGAATTAGCTAGTATTTCCGAGAGAAGAATCTATAAAATGATTTCAGGAAATAGAGAGCTGCCAGCGTTTTTGGTTAATAAACCCGGGTTGAATTCAGGATTTATGATTCCACAATACACCGCGGCTAGTATTGTCAGCCAAAATAAGCAATTATGCACGCCTGCTGTAGTGGATACAATAGATTCTTCTAATGGACAAGAAGACCATGTGAGTATGGGAGCAAATGCAGCCACCAAGTGTTTCAAGGTGTTTGCCAATTTAGAAAGTGTTTTGGGAATTGAATTATTGGCAGGGTTTCAGGCTTTAGATTTTAGATCCAAAAAATCATCCGACAAAGTGGAAGCGCTAAGAGAAGAATATCGCTCTTTTATACCGTTTATTGAAAACGATGTGGAAATGCATGTAGAAATGAAAAAATCAATTCGATTTGTACAACAATTAGTAAGATAAAACTATGAAAGAGATTATAGAAAAAGCTTGGGAAAACCGAGAATTATTAAAGGACGGAACGACAATCAGAACCATAGAAGCGGTGATTGGAGAAATTGATAAAGGAAGACTAAGGGTTGCAGAGCCATTGGAAAATGGAGGCTGGCAAGTGAATGAATGGGTGAAGAAAGCAGTGGTTATGTATTTCCCTATTCGAAAAATGGAAACTTTGGAAGCAGGACCCATGGAATTTCACGACAAAATGGCGTTGAAAACAAATTATGCGGAGCTGGGCGTAAGGGTAGTTCCTCATGCTGTAGCTCGATATGGAGCTTACCTTGCCAAAGGAGTTATCATGATGCCGAGTTATGTAAATATTGGTGCCTACGTGGATGAAGGTACAATGGTAGATACATGGGCAACTGTTGGTTCTTGCGCACAAATAGGAAAAAATGTTCATTTGAGCGGTGGTGTTGGAATAGGAGGTGTACTCGAACCCTTACAAGCAGCACCCGTAATTATTGAAGATGGTGCTTTTATAGGATCGAGGTGTATTGTGGTAGAGGGAGTAAAAGTTGGGAAAGAAGCTGTGCTTGGTGCAGGAGTAACCCTCACAAAATCGACTAAAATTATTGATATTACGGGTGAAACTCCTGTAGAATATAAAGGCGAGGTGCCTCCAAGAAAAGTAGTGATACCGGGATCATATCCTAAACAATTTCCATCTGGCGAATACAATGTTCCTTGTGCACTTATCATCGGTGAAAGAAAAGCGAGTACTGACCTCAAAACTTCCCTTAATGATGCTTTGAGAGAAAATGATGTAGCAGTTTAATTTATGTTCGTTCAAGAGAATAGTTTAAAGGTAATCAAAGAGTATTTTTTTAATTCTCTTTTTGGGTTATATCCAGAAAGGGAAGTTGATTCTTTTTTTCATCTACTTTCAGAGCATTTTCTTGATTTATCTAGAACTCAAACGCGCCAGTCGTTAAATAGAAAATTATCTGAGTCTGAATTGTTGAAGTTTCATTATGCTCTCAAGAAGTTAATGGAATTTGTTCCCATTCAGCAGCTCACGGGTAGACAGTTCTTTTACAAACACACTTTTTTAGTATCTCCAGACACCTTAATTCCTCGCCCCGAAACAGAGGAGTTAGTAGATTTAATTGTGAAAAACAATCCAGAATTTGACGGACGTATCTTAGATATTGGAACAGGTACAGGCGCCATTGCAATATCGCTTGATTTGGCATTGCCCAATTCTTCGGTTACAGCTTTTGATGTTTCTGAACCCGCGTTAGAAGTAGCTCAGAAAAATAATCTATTGCTCAATTCTTCAGTGGAATTTTTGCTAGAAGATATTCTTCATTCTACCCATAGTGGTGAACCTTTTGATATTGTAGTGAGCAATCCCCCCTATGTATTGGACAAAGAAAAGTCTCAAATGGAGAAAAATGTACTAGAGTACGAACCGCATTTGGCTCTGTTTGTAGAAGACGAAGAGCCTTTACTTTTTTACAAGGCAATCGCTGTTTTTTGTAAATCTAATTTGGTGAAAGGTGGAAAACTTTTTGTTGAAATAAACGAACAATATGGAAACGAAACAAGTGAGTTGTTCTCATCACATGGGTTTGATTCCGTTCAAATACTAAAAGACCTGAATGGGAAAGACAGAATGGTTTCAGCAATTAAATCCCTCGACTAAATGAGAAAGTTATTCGCATTGTATGTGGCTGTTTTTCTTTGTGGCTCTGTTGAGGCACAGTTTTACAAACAGCATGAAAATGATAAGCTGAAGTTATACGGAACTCTCGATCTGCGAAACTCCGTGGTTTTCGAAGAAAACTTGGCATTTTATGGTGCCAAATTAGGATTTGGAAACAATCGATTTCGTTTTGGACTTGGGTATCACGAGCTCTCAAAAAGTATCGTTAACTTTTTTATTCAAAAAGATCCTTTTTCTCCTGTCAGCTTTGATGAAAAATATTTTTCTTATCGTCATGTAAGCCTGTATGTTGACCCCATTTTAATCCAAAACCCTCGATGGGAATTGTTGCTGCCTATTCACGTAGGTATTGGTCCGATCAAAGCCTTTTTTTACGATGCTTCGGGCACAGAACAACAGGTGATTTCAAAAGAATTCGTTCCCTCTTTTACAGTTTCTATCAAAGCAAATTATAGAATTTTTAAGTGGTTTGGCATCACAGCGGGTTTTGGCGATAATTTTGTTTTTTTAGATGATTCTCAATTTGGGAAGGAATTCAATACCGTTTTTTATTCTTTTGGAGTAAAATTATTCTTTGATGAATTTGGTAAATTTGTGAAGGACAAAGAATACAGAAAGAAATATTTATTCAAATTTGATTTTATAGATGAGTAACCCACAAGAAAGAATAAAGGAATTAACAAGTTTACTCCAAGAGTATAATTACCATTATTATGTCTTGGATACTTCTTTGGTGTCTGATTTCGAATTTGATTCGCTGCTCAAAGAACTTCAAGAGTTGGAAGAACAATATCCAGAATTCTCCTCAGAAAACTCGCCAACCAAGAGAGTGGGTGGAGACGTCACAAAGAAATTTGAGCAGGTGGTGCACAAATATCCTATGCTCTCTCTATCCAATAGTTATTCCAAGGAAGATATTATAGATTTTGAAACGAGGATAAAGAAATTAACGAATGACCGAATTGAATATGTATGTGAATTAAAATATGACGGAGTAGCAATCGGTATCCAGTACAAAAAAGGTCAGTTTTATCGTGCGGTAACGAGAGGAGACGGAACAAAAGGAGAGAATGTATCGGCCAATGTAAAAACGATAAAGTCGATACCATTGAGTTTAAGAGGTGATTATCCAGAAGATTTTGAAATACGAGGAGAGATTTTTTTTCCACTTGAGAATTTTGAACGGCTAAACAAACAAAGAGCAGAAAATGATGAGCCATTGTATGCAAACCCCAGAAATACAGCTTCGGGAACTCTCAAGTCCTTAGATTCTGGTATTGCCGCAGAAAGAGGGTTGGATTGCTTTTTGTACGGTGTGTATGGCGACAATATTTCGATTGATAATCATTATGATTTAGTGGAAAAAGCGGAAGAATGGGGGTTTAAGGTACCAAAATCAACCACAAATTACATTACAAAAACCGACTCTATCGAAGGGATTTTAGATTTTATCGACTATTGGGACGTAGAACGAACAACATTACCTTTTGAGATTGACGGAGTGGTAATCAAAGTAAATCATTACGACAATCAAAATAGACTAGGTTTTACAGCAAAATCTCCTAGATGGGCAATTGCTTACAAGTTCAAAGCGGAGCGTGTAAGTACCGTTTTGGAAAAGGTGACTTATCAGGTTGGGCGAACAGGCGCAATTACGCCAGTTGCTAATTTAGTTCCAGTTCAGTTAGGAGGAACCACCGTGAAACGAGCTTCGTTGCACAATGCCGATATTATTGAAAAGCTAGAGGTGAGAGAAGGTGACACGGTATTTGTAGAAAAAGGAGGGGAGATTATTCCCAAGATTATTTCGGTAGATAAATCCAAAAGACCAGCCGATTCGGTTCCTTTTCACTACATTGAGGAGTGCCCTGAATGTGGTTCTCAATTAGAAAGAAAAGAAGGGGAAGCCAACCATTATTGTCCCAACGATACAGGTTGTTCTGTTCAAATAAAAGGAAGAATTCAGCATTTCATCTCTCGAAAGGCAATGAACATTGATGGACTTGGTACAGAGACAATAGAAGTATTATTTGACCAAGGACTCATAAAAAATTCAGGAGACCTATATTCTCTCACTTTTGATCAGTTAATTTTATTGGATCGAATGGCTGAAAAATCGGTTAATAATATGCTTGATGGAATTGAAACTTCTAAGGAAGTTCCTTTTGAGAAAGTGTTGTTTGCGTTGGGAATAAGATACGTGGGAGATACAGTTGCTAAAAAACTGGCCAGACACTTTGGTTCTATGAAGGAATTGATGAACGCAACGAAAGAAACATTGGTCGAAGTAGATGAAATTGGGGACAGAATTGCTGAGAGTGTGGTAGAGTATTTTCAGAATGAAAAAAATCAAGAAGTTTTGGAGGTGTTACTAAATCAAGGACTTCAGTTTGAAATAGTAAAAAAAGAAGGGGGGAGCGAAAAGCTGAAAGGGTTAACTTTTGTCGTGTCGGGTGTGTTTGATAAATTCTCAAGAGATGAATTGAAAAAATCTATCGAGGACAACGGAGGAAAAATAGCTAGTTCTATCTCGAGTAAGACCAATTATTTGGTAGCGGGAGATAAAATGGGACCAGCTAAATTAAAAAAAGCCGAAAAGCTAGAAGTAAAAATTATAGATGAATCAACTTACCTTCAATTAATCCAATAAAAAAATAAATAAGACTAATTACTTTGGTAATTTTAAATTAGATGAAATTTTTAACCAACATTAAGCACTATCTCGGGAAAAGAAAACTGGATAAGTTTCTTCTCCATCAGCGAAGAAGACCGGCAGTCTCCAATTTTGAGTCTGCTAAATCTATTGGGATTGTTTATTCTGTATCGACAACTGATTATCAAGATATTGTAGAAAAGTATGTTGATTTTTTGAAAGGAGAAATTGGCTTTAAAAAAATTAGAGTCCTTGGATATTATGACGGACCACAACTCCCTAGTTTTGTGATCAATCAATCACTTCGTTACCTCTATTTTACCAATAAAATGATTGATTTTTATCAGCACGGAAAGTGCAAGGAAACTTCTAGTTTTGTGAAGGAAGACTTCGATATATTAATTGATTTGTCGCAAGAGTACTGTGTCCCAATCAAGCAAGTTGTGGCCAGCTCCAAAGCAAAACTAAAAATAGGAAGGCTGAACGATGAAAATGAGAAGTTTTATGATTTTATGGTAGATATGCCAGACAATACACCAGTGTCGAAATTTATCACACAAATAAATATGTTTTTAACCCAAGTAAAACCCAAATAATGAACGAACTAAAAGGGCTGGGAGTAGCCATGGTAACTCCATTCAAAAAAAATAAGGAGATTGATTTTATAGCGTTGGAAAAATTGACAAACAAGTTGATCAAGGGCGGAGTAGATTATTTGGTTGTCATGGGAACAACGGGTGAGTCAGCCACACTTTCATCCTCCGAGAAGCAAGCGGTATTGGATACAGTAAAGAAAACCAATAATGGGAAATTACCTCTTGTGTTTGGAATAGGAGGGAACGACACCATGAAAATGAAAGAGGAATACCACTCTTTCGATTTAACGGGAATTTCGGCTATTTTAACGGCTAGTCCTTACTACAACAAACCGAGCCAAGAGGGAATTTATCAGCACTACAAAGAATTGGCTCAAATAAGTAAACTTCCAATTATTTTGTACAACGTTCCTGGTCGAACGGGAAGTAATATGAACACACAAACAACCCTTCGTCTTGCACGAGAGTTTGATAATATTATCGGTATCAAAGAAGCTTCGGGTAATATTTCCCAAGTGATGGAAATCATCCACGAAAAACCAAAGGACTTCTTATTGATTTCGGGTGACGATGCACTTACCTTACCTATGATCTCCTGCGGAGCAGAAGGACTTATTTCGGTAATTGCTAATTCACATCCAGAAACTACCAAAGAATTGGTACAAAAAGGTATGAATGGGGAATATGATTCGGCTCGAGCAGCTCATTACTCTTTGCTTAAGCTAATTGACGGAATATTTGAGGATGGAAATCCTGGAGGAGTGAAAGTGTTGCTAAATGAACAAGGGATTATGGAAAATGAAGTAAGACTTCCGTTAGTTCCAGTAAATAAGGAGCTTGAATCTCGTTTGCGGTCGATGAATTAAAAAAAAGTTAAAAAAAAGACCGTTTTACTTTGGAATAAAAACAGAGGTTTCTATATTTGCACCTCGTTAGCGATTCAGTAGCTCAGTTGGTAGAGCAACGCCCTTTTAAGGCGTGGGTCCAGGGTTCGAATCCCTGCTGAATCACTTTAATAAAATGGCCTTCATTACTTTTGTTTTGAAGGCTTTTTTATTTTACTTCATCAGTGAAGTGTTTATTGGCTAACGAATTTTTCTTCCTTGAGAAGATGTTGATTCAGTAGCTCAGTTGGTAGAGCAACGCCCTTTTAAGGCGTGGGTCCAGGGTTCGAATCCCTGCTGAATCACTAGTGCAAAAAAACCTCCTGAACTTTATGTTTTGGAGGTTTTTTTGATAGATTATTCTTCCCTCTGATTTAATTTTTCCTTTGTCCATTTGTCTGGTTTTATTCGATGTAATTATACCTTGTAACTCTATTTCGCTTTCTATTTTTCATTGCAATTTAATTTTCAAATGAATCCCAATAAAGGGATAAGTCTCAACTTGTCCGTTCGTTAATTCTTATTTTTTTTGGGATAGATTCATTTTTGCATTATCCAATTATTTCCAACCCCAATTTTAACAACTCAATTTGCCTAATCCCATATTATTTAATCATAATAATTTTATTTCCATTCAATTATTTTATATTTGTCGCTCCAACGAAATGCCCAGATGCTGGAATTGGTAGACAGGCACGATTGAGGGTCGTGTGCACTAAGTGCGTGAGGGTTCGACTCCCTTTCTGGGCACATCAATTTAATCTCAATTTCTTTTTTATAAAGCGATTGAGATTTTTCTTTTTGTTACCTTTATTGTATGAATTTAGATTGGATTAAAAGCGAAGAAGATTCGCTTATTTACATTGGAGACACATTGTGCTCATGGTGTTATGGATTTGCACCAGAATTGGATGCATTTGTAAAAAATCATCCAGAACTATCACTGAGAATGGTGCAAGGTGGATTGAGACCAAATGGAACCGATGGGGTGCATCAAATGGAGGAGTTTTTGAAATCTCACTGGATCGAGATTGAAAAAAGAACTGGGCAGCCCTTTTCTTTTAATATGTTTGAAAACGAAGATTTTGTTCTTGATACAGAGCCAGCGAGTAGAGCAGTTGTGGTCTGCCGAATGATGGCGCCAGAGAAAGAATTAGACTTCTTTAAAGCTGTACAAACTGCTTTTTATGTAAAAAATCGGAATACAAATAAAATAGATACTTTTTTGGAAGTAGCCGAAGAATTTGGACTAGATAAACAAAAATTTACCGAATTGTTTGAAAGTGAAGAAGCAAAATATACAACCAAAACAGATTTTCAACTTTCTGCGGAAATGGGAATAAAAGGGTTTCCATCTGTTATTGTAAAACTAAAAAATCAGTTTTATATGATTGCAAATGGGTACAGAGAGCTGAAGGATTTGGAGGAAGTGTACCACAATGTTCAACAAGAAGTTTCTAAGTAATGAAAGACACTACTACAAATAAGAAGCTAACCCAACAAGAAGTAGATCAGTGTATTGAATTTCTTACTAATTTGTTAGCAGATACCGACCAGCTCTTTGAGCTCACGCAGGAGAAAAGAAAAGAGCTAATGATAGCTGCAGGTAAATTATCTCGCCCTACAAAAGAAGAACAAGAAAAAAGAGTAAAAAGTGCAAAGAAAGCTGCCTTAAGAAAGAAAAGAGAGAGAGAAAAACACGCAAGAAAAAATACGGGAATTAGGAGCGCAAGGGAGAACGCAGTCTTTGTTGCCCCAAAAATGCTTGAAGACACGACTACCAAAAGTAGAGGAAAATTAGAAAGTCCCAGAAATTGCTACGTGTGCAAAGCGGAATTTACAGAGCTTCATCACTTTTACGATACCATGTGTGAATCATGTGGAGATTTCAATTATGCCAAGCGTTTTCAAAATGCAGATTTAACAGGGCAAGTAGCTGTTGTAACGGGTTCACGATTAAAAATTGGATACCACATTACCTTAATATTATTACGCTCAGGTGCCGAAGTTGTGGCTACCACAAGATTTCCTGTAGATTCTGCATTACGATTTGCAAAAGAAGACGATTACCACGAATGGAGCCATAGATTACATATCCATGGATTGGATTTGAGGCACATTCCCAGTGTGGAGATATTTTGCAATTTTATTGAATCAAAATTCTCAAGATTAGATATATTGATAAACAATGCTGCTCAAACCGTTCGCAGACCTGCAGGGTTTTATGCGCATATGATGGAATGGGAAGAAAAACCGTTTGATCAACTACCAGAAAAAGCTCGAGAATTACTCAAAGATCACAAAGCGTGTTTAGATGAATTGAATTCATTTTCGGAGAAAACTATGGATAAGAAAAACTTGCCGGTTTCTTGGCATAGCAATCGTCCGGGAATTGGGATAAGTGCTTCTGCAAAGCTATCGCAAATTCCTTATAGTTTTGATAATGCTATTGCCTCCAAAGAAGTATTCCCCGAAGGGAAATTAGACGCAGATTTGCAGCAAATAGATTTGAGAAAGACCAACAGTTGGAGACTGAAACTAGGCGAAATTGAAACTTTAGAAATGGTGGAAGTACAATTAGTTAATGCAGTAGCTCCATTTGTGTTGTGCAACCGATTATCTAACTTAATGCGTAAAGAGAAAACGGGCAAAAAGCACATTATCAATGTTTCGGCCATGGAAGGAAAATTCCATACCTTTCATAAAATATCGCGTCATCCGCATACCAACATGGCAAAAGCAGCGCTGAACATGATGACTCACACTTCGGCAAGTGAATTTGCCAAAGACGGAGTGTTTATGAATGCAGTGGACACAGGCTGGGTAACAGACGAAGATCCAGTTCAGCTTTCCAAAAAGAAAGAAGAAGAACACGATTTTCAACCACCGCTAGATATTGTGGATGGAGCAGCAAGAGTGCTAGATCCTTTGATTGATGGAATAAATACTGGAAAACATTGGAACGGTCAATTCTTGAAAGATTACAAGCCAATTAGTTGGTAGAAGTTATAAACCTTATCTTTATACATGAAATTTAGTCAATACAGTTTTACCCCTGAGATTCATAATAATTTGGAGAAAGTAGGATTTAAGAAACCTACCGATATTCAGTATAAGTCTATCCCTGCCATTATGAAAGGGGAAGATTTATTGGCAATTGCTCAAACAGGCACAGGAAAAACTGCCGCTTTCGCAATCCCGATTATCAACGACATTCAAAAGAAAAAAAGAAATCACAAAGAGCCGGTTATTCGTGCCTTGGTTATGGTTCCCACAAGAGAATTGGCGCAGCAAATCGGTGAGGTGTTCAACCAACTTGGAAAAGGTACGAGGGTTAAAACTTTGGCTTTGTTTGGAGGAGTAGATCAAGATACACAAATAGAAAAATTGTTGAAAGGAGTAGATGTACTAGTAACAACTCCAGGAAGAATGTTTGACTTGCATCATCAGCGATTTTTGTCTCTAGACAAAGTACAAACTTTGGTATTGGATGAAGCTGATCACATGCTCGATTTGGGCTTCAAAAAAGACATTGTTGACGTCATGGAAAGAATGCCTAAAGTTCGTCAAACCTTGTTTTTTTCGGCCACTATTAATCAAAAAATAAAAAAGACAGCCTACGATCTGATTAAAAGTAACGCAATTAGAATACAAATCGCTCCAAAAGATCCAGTTTCTAAAAATATCAAGCACTCGGTTGCTTTTGTAAAAATGGACGACAAACGATTCTTTTTGGAAAGACTGATTAAAGAAAATCCGAAAAGCAAAATATTGGTCTTTGTGAGAACAAAAGTTCGAGCAGAGAGAGTAAAGAAAGCAATGGATAGAGTGGAAATAGAAACGATGACGATTCATGGCGATAAAGCTCAAAAAGATAGGAGCTCGGTGATGAACTTTTTTAGAACTGGAAAAGTAAACGTGATGATTGCCACAGATGTATCGGCAAGAGGAATTGATATCGCAAACGTGGATTATGTCGTGAACTACGACTTGCCAGATATTGCTGAGAATTACGTTCACAGAATTGGACGTACGGGAAGAGGAAAAGAAAAAGGAGATGCAGTGTCCTTTTGCTCCAAGGAAGAAAAACCCTTATTAGATGAAATAGAAAAGTTCATTGGAAAACCCATCAAAATACTGGAGTTACAACAGGACGAATACAGAAAAACTGTTGATTTTAGTGAAGATACTAGCTTGTCTATCAAAGAGCTGATGGGAGAAATTGAGGAGATAAACAAAAAAGTTAAGCGAAAGAAGAAAAAATAAATCCCTTTTTTCTATACTTATTCGCTCGTTTAATATTGGTACTTGAACTATTTCTTCACTTACTCCATATTGCCTTATGCCCTGGATTCATTATCACGTTAGTGATAATGGAAAAGCAAAAGCATGTTGCATTAGTAATATTCCCTACGGAAATGTGAATGAATACTCTTTTGAAGAAATTTGGAACGGGGAATCAATACAAAAACTAAGAAGAAAATTCCTTTCGGGAGAACCTGACAAGCGTTGCTCAGGCTGCTACAAACTTGAGGCGGCAGGAGGAAAGAGCATAAGACAAGAGACTTTTGAGAAATTTCCTGAGGTTGAACCAGTTGAAATTAAAGTAAAAGAAAATCCCATTTACTTTGATATCCGTTTTTCGAATGTCTGTAATTTTAGATGCAGAACTTGCTGGCATGGAGCCAGCTCCAAGTGGTTCAATGATGCCAAGGCACTAGGCAGAAACGTTTCAAAGAAAGCGATTATTCAAAACATCACAGATTTTGAACATTTTATTTCTGAAACTGGAAAAGCACTTTTGGGAGCTCAAGAAATCTACTTTGCAGGTGGCGAACCACTCGTTACCGAAGAGCATTATTTGTTGTTGGATTGGTTGATTAAGAATAATGCAACGAATATTTACCTCAGATACAACACCAACTTTTCTATACTAACCTTCAAAAATTATGACGTGTTGGAATATTGGAAACAATTTGACAAATTAGAAGTAATGGCAAGTGTGGATGCTACTGAAGAATTGGGTGAATATATCCGAAAAGAATTTGATTGGCCGTTGTTTCTGAAAAATAGAGAAAAGGTAAGAGAATTAAAACACCTTACTTTTAAATTATCACCCACAGTTTCGATCCTAAACATAAAACACTTACCCGAGTTGTATCAAACGGGGGTAGAATTAAATATAATCCAGCCGAGTGACTTTTACATCAACATCTTGGAGCGTCCTTTTCACTTCAATATCAAAGCATTACCAAGAGAAAAGAAACAAGAAATTGAATGGGTTTTTCAGAATTTTTTTATTTGGGCAACTAAGAATTCTATTCCAAACGAAGTGATAAAATCCTTTCAAGAATGTATCGATTTTATGAATCACGAAAATCTTTCGGATAAGTATTGGCCGCAGTTTCTGAAGGAAACTAAAGTGCTGGATGATTTAAGAGGAGAAAGGATTAGTGATTTCATTTTCCATTAGGGAGAGAGTTTTAGCTGTTTTTATCCAGAAATAATCTCTAGCACCAATTCCTTAGTCAATGGTTTGTCCTTTGCAGTTTCTTTAATTTTTTGAAAAGAAAAGACAAAATCACAACCCGATTTATATTGTGAACAACCATAGGCGGTTTTTCCTTTCAAAATAGTTCCTTTTTTGCATTTAGGACAAGCAATTTTGTCGGCATTAGCTTTTGATTTAACGGCTTTTGGTTCTAATTTAAGATTAAAATTTTCATCAAATTTTATTACTCCCTCTACTTTTCCAGAATCCGTAATAAATCCTTTCAAATTAGAGGTACTACCTTTGTCAACCAACCTAATTAATTGGTTTTCGGAAATCTTTTTCTCATGAATTTTAAAAGGAAGCAAAAATTTACACCCATTTTTATATGCTGAGCAACCATAAGCCGTTCCACCTTTTATCAACGAACCTCTTTCACACTTTGGACATGTTTTTCCTACGAGTTGTTTTTTTACTTTTGCTGTCGCTTTTTTGCTTCCAGGTGCAGAAACTGTTTTAGGTGTAGTTTTAGGAATATTCGAGGTTATTCGCTTTATAGTTGTGTCTGCTTTTACTTCTTGCACCAATTCATACACCATTTTTTTCATGTTGTGTATGAACTTTCCAGCTTGAAACTCCCCACGTTCTATTTCTTTCAACCTTTTTTCCCATCTTCCAGTAAGCTCTGCCGATTTTAACAACTCATTGTCTATCAATTCAATCAAAGCAATTCCCGTTTCGGTGGGGAGAACTTGTTTTTTGTTTCGTTCAATATATTTTCTTCGAAACAAAGTCTCAATAATATTCGCTCGTGTAGAAGGTCTTCCAATTCCGTTTTCTTTCATCAATTCCCGCATTTCGTCATCTTCCACTTGTTTTCCAGCGGTTTCCATTGCTCTCAACAAACTTGCTTCGGTGAAGTTTCTGGGAGGTTTGGTTTCTTTTTCTATAAAAGACGGTTCGTGTGGCCCTTTTTCTCCTTTTACAAAATTAGGTAAAACGGCTTCTTCTTTGGTTTTACTTGTTTCGGTTTCAAATACAACTCGCCAACCCTTGGTAAGAATTTGTTTCCCAGTGGTTTTAAAAGGAACATCAGCTGCTTTCCCCATCACAGCGGAGTTAGATACTTCCGAATCGGGATAAAAAACACCTAAAAATCTCCTGACAATAATGTTGTACACCTTCTGCTGATTGTGCTGCAAGTGGTTTTGGATTCCTGTGGGAATGATTGCATGGTGATCTGTTACTTTTTTATCGTCAAAAACCTTTTTAGATTTTCTGATTTTATCTTTAAGAAGCGGAGCAGTCAAAGAACCGTAATTAGTCAATTTTGACAGTATTCCTGATACTTTGGGATACACATCGTTTGGTAAAAAAGTAGTATCAACTCTTGGGTAAGTTACCACTTTCATTTCGTAGAGTTTCTGAACCGTTTTGAGTGTTTCGTCTGCCGAAAAGCCAAATTTGGTATTGCAATAAACTTGCAATCCCGTTAAATCAAACAATTTAGGAGCATATTCCTTTCCTTTCTTTTTGGTTACAGAAACAATTTCAAAATCGGACACTTTGACTTTATCAGCCAATTGTTGCCCATCTTCTTGTTTTTCGAATCTACCTTCTTCGTAATGAAACAAAGTTTCGCGATACGTAGTTTGTAATTCCCAATATGGCTGTGGTTTAAAATCTCGAATTTCTTTAAATCGATTCACCAACATGGCTAGAGTAGGAGTTTGCACTCTTCCTAAGGAAAGCACCTGTTTGTAGCCCCCGTATTTTACTGTAAACAATCGAGTTGCGTTAAGTCCTAATAACCAATCTCCAATAGCTCGAGAAAAACCAGCGTAGTATAAATTATCGTAATTAGAAGCAGGTTTCAGGTTGTTAAATCCTTCTTTTATAGCTTCTTCGGTTAGGGATGAAATCCATAATCGCTGAACTTCACCTTTGTATTCGCACTGATTTATAACCCACCTTTGAATAAGTTCTCCCTCGGTTCCGGCATCCCCGCAATTTATCACAACTGATGCTTTGTCTAATAAAGATTTAATAACATCAAATTGTTTTCTAACTCCTTCGTTCGAGTTAACTTTCGTATCAAACCGTTCGGGGAGCATCGGGAGTAGGTTCAAATCCCAGCTTTTCCATTGGGGAAAATAATCACTCGGTTCAAGAAGCGTGCACAAATGTCCAAAAGTATAAGTTACCGCATAGCCATTGCCTTCGTAGTAGCCATTCTTTTTAGAATCAGCCCCTAAAATGGCAGCAATTTCTCTGGCAACACTTGGTTTTTCGGCAATGCAGACTTTCACGTTTTAGTTAATTGTATGTACTAGAATAATCACAAAAAAAGCTCATTCAGTAGATTCTGAATGAGCTTCAAATATAAGTATTAATAGAAGTTTACTCTTCAGCAGACTTCTTTTTTCTTCCTTTTTTTGGCTTGATCACGATTTCTTCTTTTTTAGAATCATAATCGACTACAAGTTTATCTCCATCACCAATTTCGTGCTGGATAATTTGCTCGGCCAATGGATCTTCCAAATACTTTTGAATAGAACGCTTCAATGGTCTTGCTCCGTATTTGGAGTCGTAGCCTTTGACCGCTATGAAATCTTTGGCTTTGTCAGTCAATTCGATGTTAAATCCTAACTCATCAATTCTTTTGTATAGTTTTGACAATTCAATATCAATGATTTCGTGAATATGTTCCTTGCTCAATGAATTAAAGAGAATCAAGTCATCAATTCTGTTTAGAAATTCAGGAGCAAAGGCTTTTTTCAGTGCAGATTGTATTACTGCCTGCGTGTCTTTGTCGATACTATCTTGCTTTGCTTTTGTTCCAAATCCAACTCCCGTTCCAAAATCTTGCAGTTGTCGGGCTCCAATATTTGAAGTCATGATGATTACGGTATTACGGAAATCAATTTTTCTACCTAAACTATCAGTCAATTGACCATCGTCAAGAGCTTGCAGTAATAAATTGAAAACATCTGGATGTGCTTTTTCTATTTCATCGAGCAAAATAATAGAGTAGGGCTTTCGTCTTACTTTCTCTGTAAGTTGACCACCTTCTTCATATCCAACGTATCCTGGAGGCGCTCCAACCAATCGCGACACAGAGAATTTCTCCATGTATTCACTCATGTCTATTCTGATTAAGGATTCCTCAGTATCGAAAAGATACTTCGCTAATTCTTTTGCTAATTGTGTTTTGCCCACACCAGTTGGACCCAAAAAGATAAACGAACCAATTGGTTTGTTTGGATCTTTAAGCCCTGCTCGGTTTCTTTGAATAGCTTTCACAATCTTCTTTATCGCATCATCTTGACCAATTACCGTTCCCTTCAAGTTCTGAGCCATCTCTTTCAATCTACCAGTTTCCTTTTCAGCAACTCGCTGAACAGGAATCCCTGTCATCATAGAAACAACTTCTGCCACGTTGTCTTCATTTACAATTTCTCGATCATTTTCTGTTTCTTCTTCCCATTTCTTTTTCTCAATTTCAAGTTTTTCTTGTAATTGTCTTTCTTCATCTCTTAATTGAGCTGCTTCCTCATACTTCTGTCTTTTCACCACAGAAGACTTTTTTTCTTTCACCTCTTCAATCGCTTTTTCTACATCAATAATTGCTTTTGGCACATTGATGTTTGTAATATGCACTCTCGAACCAACTTCATCCATCGCATCAATAGCTTTGTCTGGCAAAAACCTATCTGTCATGTACCGTGCGGTTAGCTTTACACAGGCCTCTATTGCCTCTGGGGTGTATGTTACTAAGTGATGATCTTCGTATCTATTTTTAATATTGTTCAATATCTCAATAGTTTCCTCTACAGAAGTAGGCTCAACCAATACTTTTTGGAACCTTCTTTCTAATGCCCCATCTTTTTCGATGTACTGTCTGTACTCGTCTAAAGTGGTTGCTCCGATTACTTGTATTTCTCCTCTTGCCAAAGCAGGTTTGAACATATTAGAAGCATCCATCGAGCCCGAAGCACCACCAGCTCCAATAATCGTATGGATTTCATCAATAAATAAAATAACATCCGGAGATTTTTCCAATTCATTCATCAATGCCTTCATTCTTTCTTCAAATTGTCCTCTATATTTGGTTCCAGCAACCAAAGATGTTAAATCAAGAGAGACAATTCGTTTGTCAAAAAGAACTCTAGACACTTTTCTTTGTACAATTCTTAATGCCAGACCTTCTGCAATTGCTGATTTACCAACTCCAGGCTCCCCAATAAGAATGGGATTATTTTTCTTTCTTCTGCTTAATATTTGAGAGACTCTCTCAATTTCGTCTTGTCTACCTACTACAGGATCTAACTTTCCTTCTTCTGCAAATTTGGTAAGATCTCTACCAAAGTTATCCAACACCGGAGTTTTAGATTTGGAGGCCGAGCCAGATTTTCTGCTCGCAGAACTTCCACTTCCCGGAAAATCTCCACTTTCCTCGTCTCCCGAGCCATCACCCGAATCGGGAAAACTCGCTTGAATATCTTCTGCGGTATCGAACTCTTTGTCTTCTTCAAATTGTTGTTTTATTATGTCGTAGTCAATGTCATTGTTCTCCAATACCTTTGCTGCAATATTGTCATTATTTTTTAAAATTGACAGCAACAAATGCTCCGTACCAATTTTTTCACTTCTCATCACCTTGGCTTCCAAGTACATCATTTTGAGAATTTTCTCCGCTTGCTTTAATAAAGGAATGTTTCCTAAGGATACGGACATTACAGAGGTAGGTTTTGCAATTTTTTCAATTTCGTTTCTTAATGTTGTCAATTCAACACCAAGGCGTTTAATTGCTTTAATCGCAGATCCTTCGCCTTCTCTAATGAGGCCAAGTAATAAATGTTCTGCTCCTATATAATCGTGACCAAGTCTTAATGCTTCTTCTCTCGAAAAAGAAATTACATCATTGACTCTCGGTGAAAAGTTTGCTTCCATAATAATTGTATATTTTGAGGATTTTGTCCTTTAATAAAAGTAGTTTTTTATTCTTTGTAGCAAATAATATTCCAATTCCATTATCAACATATTTTTGTTAGTAATTAGGGGTTCTGTTATTAAGGTTAAAAGGTTTCAAAATTGTACTTTCGAGAGGTTAAAGAACTGCTAGAATGTACTTCCTAAAGATACATTCATAATTGTTCCTTTAATCTAAGTTAAACCGATTATAAATAAAATTCAAGTCTAAATGGCAGGAGGGAAAATTATACAAATAAATATTGACGAAGAAATGAAGTCAGCTTACATTGATTATTCAATGTCTGTAATTGTTTCGAGAGCACTACCAGATGTGAGAGATGGGTTAAAGCCAGTTCACAGAAGAGTTCTTTACGGGATGTTAGATTTAGGAGTAACTGCGGGAAAAGCGCATAAAAAGTCTGCAAGAATTGTAGGGGAAGTTTTGGGTAAATATCATCCACACGGAGATACTTCAGTATATGACACCATGGTTCGTATGGCCCAAGATTGGTCTTTGAGATATCCGCTCGTAGATGGTCAAGGAAACTTTGGTTCGATTGATGGAGATAATCCAGCCGCAATGAGGTATACCGAGGCAAGACTGAGAAAGATTGCGGAAGAAATGCTGAATGATATTGACAAAGAAACGGTAGATTTTTCACCAAACTTTGACGATTCATTGATGGAGCCAACTGTTCTTCCAACAAAAATACCTGGGTTATTGGTAAACGGAGGAAGTGGAATTGCAGTAGGAATGGCAACCAATATGGCGCCTCATAACTTGTCGGAGACTATTGATGCAACCATCGCATACATAGATAACAGAGAAATGGAAGTCTCTGAATTAATGGAACATATCAAAGCACCAGATTTTCCGACTGGAGGAATTATCTACGGTTATGAAGGTGTAAAACAAGCTTTTGAAACAGGAAGAGGAAGGATTGTGATGCGAGCAAAGGCATCGATAGAAGAAATTAGAGAAGGTAGAGAAGCTATTATAGTAACTGAAATCCCTTATCAAGTGAACAAGGGAGACATGATTAAGAAAACTGCTGACTTAGTTAATGACGAAAAAATCACGGGTATCTCAGATATCAGGGATGAATCAGATAGAAATGGGATGCGTGTTGTTTATGAATTGAAAAAAGACGCAATTCCAAACGTTGTCTTAAATAAGTTATTCAAATACACTGCCTTACAGACTTCATTTTCAGTAAATAATATTTGCCTTGTAGACGGTAGACCAGAATTGTTGAACCTCAAGCAATTGATTCATTATTTTGTTGAGCACAGACATGAAGTAATCATCAGAAGAACAAAATTTGAATTAAGAAAGGCAGAAGAAAGAGCTCATATATTGGAAGGATTAATTATTGCATCCGACAATATTGATGAGGTTATAAAACTTATTAGAGCTTCAAAAAGTCCAGACGAAGCAAGAGACAAATTAATTGAAAGATTCAACCTTTCTGAAATACAATCTCGAGCAATTGTAGAAATGAGGTTGAGACAGCTCACTGGACTTGAGCAAGATAAATTGAGAGCGGAGTTCGAGGAGTTGATGAAAACCATTGCAGACTTAAAAGAAATTCTTGAAAATGAAGACAGAAGAATGTCCATTATCAAGGAAGAACTACTTGAGATAAAGAGTAAATACGGAGATGATCGTAGATCTGTAATTGAATATTCTGCCAACGAAATGAGAATTGAAGACTTGATACCAGATAATGAGGTAGTCGTTACAATTTCGCATGCAGGTTATATTAAACGAACGTCTTTGTCCGAATATAGAGTCCAAAACAGAGGAGGAGTTGGATCGAAAGGAAGTCAAACAAGAGACAAAGATTTTATTCAAGAGTTGTTTGTGGCAACGAACCATAACTACCTGTTAGTCTTTACTGAAAAAGGAAAATGTTTTTGGATGAGGGTGTTTGAAATTCCAGAAGGAGGCAAAACATCGAAAGGAAGAGCTATTCAAAACCTGATAAATATCGAGCAAGATGACAAGGTGATGGCGTATATAAATACACAAGATTTGAAAGATGAAGAGTATATTAAAAACAACTTCATCATCATGTGTACTAAAAAAGGTGTGATAAAGAAAACAACACTGGAATCATACTCCAGACCAAGAACCAACGGAATAAATGCCATAACCATTCGAGAAGATGATCAGTTACTAGAAGCAAAAATTACCAATGGTACCAATGAAATAATGATGGCTCTTAAGTCTGGAAAAGCGATTCGATTCAACGAACAAGATGTTCGTTCGATGGGAAGAACAGCTTCTGGAGTTCGAGGAATTAGGCTCACTGATGAAAAGAAAGATGAAGTAGTGGGAATGATTTGCGTAGAGAATGAAACAGCAAATGTTATGGTAGTTTCTGAAAATGGATATGGAAAACGTTCGGTAATTTCCGATTACAGAATTACAAAAAGAGGGGGGAAAGGAGTGAAGACAATCAATATTAGTGAGAAAACTGGTCAGTTGATTTCTATCAAAAACGTGGTAGATGAAGATGACTTGATGATTATTAATAAATCTGGAATTGTGATTCGACTGAAGATATCAGGACTTAGAGTAATGGGGAGAGCCACACAAGGAGTGAGACTCATTAATTTGAAAGGCAATGATACGATAGCGGCTGTAGCAAAAATAGTAGGTGGAGGTGAAAACGAAGAAGAGGCAGACGAAGTTGTGGACTTGTCAGGAACGAAACTAGAAGGTGACGATTCTCCTGTGATAGATGATTCGGAAGAGTAAGAAACTACCAACTAAATATATCAAATGGACTTGTTTTAAAAAGCAGGTCCTTTTTTTTGAGGGATTCAATTCTTGTATGTAATTTACAACATTACTATATTTGTTGAGTATAAGAACTGTTAAAATAATCTTAAGAAAGAATTTTAATCGAATTTGGCAATATTCTTGACTGGAGATTTATGAAATTTTATTAAAACAGCATCTTAAATACTAATAATATAAAACAACCATGAAAAAAAACTTAGTAATTGTATCAATGATACTGGGATCGGCTTTCGCAGGTTTCTCACAAAAGAAAAATGTGACTTCAGCCATAATGTGTGCGAAGAAAAATCAATTTATAAAAGCGAAACCATATATAGATAAGGCAATAAAAAATGAGGACACAAGAACACAGGCTAAGACTTGGAGCTGGAAAGCTGCAATATATGCAGGGATAGCTGGGATGAAAACAGAGGAAGCCATGAAAATTAAGGAGTCGATGGATGTGTCGGCCGAAATAGTACATGCTTTGCAAAAAACAAAAGAGTATGACAAAAAAGGATACTATCAAAATGACTTAAGAAATATTGCAGGTCCTATGTATAATGCAAGTCTTAATGGAGGAATTGAAGCGTATAATAATCAAAATTACAAGAAAGCTTTTGATAATTTTACTGCTTCACAAGTTTATGGAGACATTATTGGGTTGGTAGATACAATAGGTGCATACAACGCAGGAATGTCTGCTGTATTGATTGAAAATTACGAAGCCGCAGAATTGAACTACAAGAAATGTATAAAGCATGGTTATGGGGGTGCAGATGTCTACCTAAAACTTTCTGATGTGTATAAGAAAATGGGAGCAACAGAAAAGGCAAACACTACTATTTTGGAAGCAAAATCGAAATTTAAAGGAGATCCGGCTGTAATTTTGAACGAAGCACAAATTTTTGCTGACAACAAAGAATACGACAAAGCAAAAGCCTCTTTGGAGGATGCATTGAAGAATAACCCAAGCAACTTTCAGTTACAATACGCAGCTGCTATCATCTATTCGAACATGGAGTTGTTTGATGCGGCAATAGTTGCATACAAAAAAGCTTTGGCTCTGAAGCCAGAAATGGAAGAATTGAAAAGTGATATGGCTATCGTGCATTACAACAAAATAGTAATCATGAATGAAGAAATGAATAAGATTGATTACACAGAAACTGCTAAGTACGACAAAGCAAAGGCAGAAAGAGATGCCTACATCACGGAGGTATTACCAATGATTGAGGCAAGGTACAAAGACGATAGTTCGGAATCAATGAAGAGAATACTGAACAACTTGTATGGATTGACAGGACAAACTGACAAAAGAATAAAATAATCGACTTGTAAGGAGTTGGAAAGTAAAGAGTGATTGACGATAGTGAATCGCTCTTTTTTATGCTAAAAATTCCTCACGTCTACAATTTCTCCACTCTCTATCTGATTGTTGGTATCAATCAGGTAAATAGATTCGGCTATTTCTTGTGGAGAGGATAGTTCATTGTTTTTCTTCAGGTTTTTGAATCGTTGTACCTCACTAAATTCTGATTCAGTACTAGTTCGAATTTGTTCTTGCATTCCTGTATCAATTATTCCGGGATAAATAGAAAGCACATGAACAGGCGATGTGGAAGAATGTTCTTCCACTGCCAGGGTTTTTGAAAAACTATCCAAAGCTGATTTTGTACTGCAATAAACTGACCACCCATGGTAGCTTCCATTTGCCGCTCCAGAAGAAATGTTTCTTATTTTTTTTGTTCCCTTGAATCCGGAAAGAATACTGACAAAGAGAGAGCACAAAACAAGTGGACTCGTGTAATTTAATGTTACAGATGATTCAATATTCTCGAGAGGGATTTTTGCTAATGTGTCAATTTTTCCAAGTGTTCCAGCGTTGTTTATTAAAGTTATTGAATTTGGATTCTTCTTGATACAATTCTCTAATAAATTTCTAAAAACAGGAATTGTTTTCGTCAAATTGCTTAAGTCTATTTCAATAGAAAAAAAAGAGTTGGTTTCTTTTTGAGGAGTTCTGGCTAAAGAATATACTTCATATCCTTGTTCCATATATTTTTCCACAAGCGCTTTTCCAAGTCCCTTGCTTCCTCCAGTAATAATAATTATGTTCATTTTTTTTGGTCGATTATTAATTGATAAAAGTAAGAAGAAAAAATCATCCATTATTGAACGGAAGATAGTGGAATAATAAAAAAGAAAAAGGTATTTTTGTCTAACAAAATAGAGAAATGACAAAACAAAACGAAGATAAGAAACCCGACCAAGTAGTTTTTGATAAAAAAACGGGGCGTTATGATGCAGCAATCAAAGAATATGGGACAAATGTGGGTGCGCCAAGTATTTCTACCACCAATGTAAAAACTTGGAAGAACGTAGGTATCTCGAAGGTGAATCATATGCTCAAACAAAAATTCAACGAATTACAAGCCGAGTACGAACAAATGATGGAGGAGTACAAGTGGAATGAACTCATATACAATACCGAATACAATTTCGAACCAATAATAGGAGAGGTTTATTATCTGTATCACAGAGAAGATGAATCTACATTTTTGAGTGTAATTCCTCCTAGTAGTTTTAAGAAATATTCATTTATTGGAGCCTTTCAATTGAATTTTGAAAAAATGTGGATTAAAATAGAAATAGAAGAATAAAAAAAAGCCCTCAAACGGAGGGCTTTTTTTATTCTTAAACAGTGGTTTAAAAAGTGGTAGTGATTCCTACTTGGGCAATTGCACGGGCCAATCCTACTTCAATGTAGGCGCCAAGATAATCGGTAATAAAGAATCTTGCTCCAAATGTAGCTTCCAATCCAAGAGGGAAAATCGTTTCAATTTTTAAATCTTCGAGGTCAGGATCTCCAAAATCACTTTCCCAATTGTTATTTCTGAAACCAGCTGCAATTCCAAAATAGGGATCCACAAAATCATTTTCTCCAAAATGCCAATTAAATCGAAGCATAATGTTGTAACCCGTTCTTGAAATCT